>OGZI01000013.1_pt1 | contig 247943 bp, 228 predicted proteins | sample 1576711 | NCBI WGS metagenome assembly OGZI01 (sample SAMEA3541482, study PRJEB24748) | human gut metagenome | biome: human gut; feature: human-associated habitat; material: faeces | place: China | collected 2012
ATGCACGAACGTGCAAGAGGACACGAGGTTGAGCACAGTCACTCTCATTTTTTATATCTAAAAACAATATAGAAGCAAAACAAGGGAGAGAGGCGCAGCTGAAGAGTCATGCACGAACGTGCAAGAGGACACGAGGTTGAGCGCAGCCACTCTCATTTTTTATATCTAAAAACAATATAGAAGCAAAACAAGGGAGAAAGGCGAGCAGGGAAGAGTCATGCACGAATGTGCAAGAGGGCACGAGGTCGAGCGCAGTCACTCTCATTTTTTATGTCCAAAAACGAAAAGAGCTGAAAACAAGATAGCTTCTACGTTTTAATACACAACATTATGGGAAGATATGGGTACATATCTTCTTTTTTTGTGCAAAAAATCCTGGGGAAAATGAGGAGACGTGCATCTTCTTTCAAGGAAAACAGAAATCTTGTGTTTGTCCTTCCGCTTTTCTGGAAAATTAGATTGGAAAATAAAGGATATTTTTCTGAAAACAAAAAATCTGAACGGACTTTCTACCTATATTTATGGCAGAAAAGATTGCCTGACATAATAAACTGTATGGGTACAATTTGAAACAGTGGGGCTGGGACAATGGCAGAGGCATGGAAAATATGATATGCTGTTTCACAAAGGAAGATGCGAAACGGGGGTATGGATATGAAGACGAAAGAAATATGCTTGCGGGGGCTGATGATCGCATTGGTCACTGTTTCTACCATGGTGCTGCAAATTCCTGTATCTGCCACCAATGGATATATTCATCTGGGAGATAGTATGATACTGCTCATCAGTGTGTTTTTTGGCTGGCGTTACGGTATGGTGGCTGGCGGTGTGGGAGCCGCATTGGCTGACCTGCTCAGCGGATATGCCCATTGGGCGCCTTTTACACTGATTATCAAAGGCGTTATGGGGTTATTGGTAGGCAAGATCGCTCACTATACACCGCAGGAAAAACACTTTTTCGGTCTGCGGAATCTGACAGGTTCCGTTGTGGGCATTGTATGGATGATTATTGGATACTACTTCGGCGGGGCTGTTTTGCAGAAGAGCTTCACAGTGGCGCTGACTTCCATTCCGGAAAATATGGTACAGGGCGGCGCAGGCTTTGTGATCTTCCTGGTGGTAGGCTATGCTTTTTATAAAGCAAAAATTTATAAATACGTTTCCGCAAAATAAGTTTGGCAGATGGGGACTGCTCCATAAGAAATAAAATAGCTGGAATTCTTGCAATATAAAGAATTCCAGCTATTATATTTATATAAAGATTTTTTCAGAAATGTTTTTTTCGGGGAAATGTGGTTTTATTTTTCCACTTATTTCTATGAAAAAATAGTTGAATTTTGGAAAATGATGGATTTTCATTGACCCTTTTTCTCATTGCGTGGTATAGTATAAAAGTTATGGGACTATACTGAAAGAAGGGACGAGAAGGAACAGGAGGAGTTCATTTGGAATTTGTAACCATATTTTTGATTGCAGTCAGTTTAGCCATGGATGCTTTTGCCGTTTCCATTTCCAACGGTGTTTCCGTTAAGGGTTTTGGGAAGAAAGAAGCCGCTACACAGGGGCTGTATTTCGGCGGTTTTCAGTTTCTGATGCCTGTCATTGGCTGGTTTTTGGGCAGCAGTGTGAAAACATATATTGAATCCGTAGACCACTGGATTGCCTTTGTGCTGCTGGCCATCATCGGTGGGAATATGATCCGGGAAAGCTTTGGTGACGACGAGGAAGAAAGCGGTCAGTCTGCGCTGACAGCAAAGGTTCTGCTGCTTCAGGCAGTGGCAACCAGCATTGACGCATTGGCAGTAGGCATCAGCTTTGCCATTCTGGATGTGAATATCTGGTGGGCAGCCGGCATCATTGGCGTGGTATCTTTTGCGCTTTCTTTTATCGGCGGTATGCTTGGAAAAGGTTTGGGGAACTTTTTGCAGGCCAAGGCAGAATTTGCCGGCGGTGCCGTGCTGATTATCATTGGCATCAAGATTCTGGTAGAGCATATTTTCCTTGGGGGCTGACGTAAAGGAGGAAAGCCTTTGGAGATGATACAACAGTTAGATGCAAAGATCATACTGTGGATACAGGAACATGTGGTGTGTGATGGGCTCAATGCCCCCATGCTATTGATTTCAAAAATGGGCAATGCAGGATGGTTCTGGATTTTGCTGGGGATTTTGCTGCTCCTATGGGGCATTAGGAACAGAAAATTCGCCAGATACGGACTGGCTTTGCTGTTATGTCTGGGGACAACAGCTTTGGTATGCAATGTGGCTTTGAAGCCTATGGTGGGCAGGATTCGACCTTATGACCTGTTGGGATTTTCCATTCTGGTGCCGCCTTTGGCGGATTTTTCTTTCCCTTCGGGACATACCTCCTCATCCTTTGCAGCGGCGACAGCGATTTATGCCATGAATCGCAAATGGGGAATTGTCGCTTATGTTTTTGCAGTGCTCATGGGGATTTCCCGTCTGTATCTTGGAGTGCATTTTCCCACGGACGTTTTGGCGGGGGCAGTCATTGGTTTTGTCATGGCAAAATTGACTTTATGGGTCTTAGGCAAAATCAACGCCAGTTTTCAATTTCAAAACAGATGATTTGTTTTGAACAAAAGGGGTACAATTTTTTTTGATGTGCAAGAAACAAACATACATTACTTGAAGGAAGAAGTAAAGAGGAAGAAGGGAACAAAAAGTGGCAATACCGGTAATTTACCAGCTGCTGACCATGGTTCTTTTGATGGTGGTCGGTGTAATTTTGAACAAGAAGAAGTTTTTGACAGAGCACAATGCAAAGGGACTTTCCATTGTGCTGACCCGTGTGGCAGTGCCTGCAAACATGATCGTATTGATGCAGCGTCCTTTTTCTCATGAGATTCTAATTGGATTTCTGAAGACCTGCGGCGGCATGTTTCTGATGTGCGCTTTGGGGGCAGTGCTGTTTTTCATCATTGGGAAAGCCATGAAGATGCAGTTTCCGGAACTGGGGCTGTTCTCTGGCGGCGGTGTTTACAGCAATGTTATCTTCATGGGGCAGCCTTTGATTATGGCCATGTACGGCGAGGAAGGGCTGATTTTCTGCGTGGCAGTTATGTTCACCTGCAATGTGTTCCTGTTTACTGTCTGCTCTGTGCTCTTTGCCATTGGCAGTGCCAAGCGTAAATCCGCAGGAAAAATGCTGAAGGAAGCGTTTTTGAACCTGATCTGCATTTCGGCAGTTATTGGTGTATTCTGTTTCGTAAACTCCATTTCCCTGCCTCAGCCTATTTATGACACTCTGCAGTTCTCTGCCGATACAACGGTCTGCCTGTCCATGATCTATATCGGTTCCCTGTTGGCAGTGGCAAATATCAAAGAGATCTTCAAAGATAAGAAAGTATATGTATTCAGTTTTGTGACACTGATCGTCATGCCTTTGTTTACAAAGGCTGTGGCAAGTCTGTTTCTGGATGGCATTGCCCTGAGCGTGCTGGTAGTGCTCATGGGTACACCTGCGGCGGCAGCCCTGCCTTCCTTTGCGGAAATTTATGGCAATGATGAAAAACGGGCATCGGAATATGTTTTCGTTTCCACTATTTTTTCTGTTATCACACTGCCTTTGGTGGCACAGTTTTTGTGCATTTCCTGACAAGCAGTTACGACCTGCGGTTTTTGCCGCAGGTCTATTTTTTTGTAAAGATTGTGAAAAAAGGAACACTTGTCCATGGGAAAGACGGAAATTTGCCGGAAGGAAAAATGTGCTTTGTTCGACAATAGAAAAATTTTTTTTCAAAAAATCCGTATCCCTTTGTATAAAGATACCAAAAATTATTGTGAAATTTAGTGCAGGCAGGCGTGGGGAAAAGCTTGTTTCTTTCTATGGTTTCGTATATACTATGAAGTGGGACGGAATATGGCTATCTCATTTTGGAAATATACAGAATACACGCTACCGGTGCCGAAGCAGAAAAACAGGGCTTTTTGCGGTGGGGCGCAGGGTGTGTATTTGTTTTTTTCGAAAAAAGACAGCCTGTTGGTTTTTTGTTTCACAAAAAAACAGCAATTATATTCTGATTATCTGTATTATCACCAAATTTATGAAACAGGGGGATTATTATGGAAAATTTGATGTATTTGGCGCCGGTGCTGGGCATCGTTGCGCTGCTCTTTGCCTTTGTCCTGGCTTCTAAGGTAGGCAGAGAAGAAGAAGGTACAGACCGTATGCATGAAATCTCTTCTGCGATTCGCGATGGCGCAAACGCTTTCCTGAAAGCAGAATATAAGATTCTGGTTGTATTCGCGGCTGTACTGTTTGTATTGATCGGTTTCGGTGTAGACTGGAAGACAGCTGTATGCTTCATCATCGGTGCTGCTTTCTCCACACTGGCTGGTTATTTCGGCATGAATGTTGCAACCAAGGCAAACGTAAGAACTGCAAACGCAGCGAGAGTTGGCGGTATGAACAGAGCCCTGTCCATCGCTTTCAGCGGCGGCGCAGTTATGGGTATGTCCGTAGTTGGTCTGGGCCTTTTGGGTGTAGGTGCAGTGTATGTCATCACAAAAGACGCCAACATTCTGTTCGGTTTTGGTCTGGGTGCTTCCTCTATCGCACTGTTCGGCCGTGTTGGCGGCGGTATTTATACAAAAGCTGCTGACGTAGGTGCCGACTTGGTAGGTAAAGTTGAAGCTGGTATCCCTGAAGACGACCCTCGTAACCCTGCCGTTATCGCCGACAACGTAGGTGACAACGTAGGTGACGTTGCTGGTATGGGTGCCGACTTGTTCGAATCCTATGTTGGTTCCATCATTTCTGCTATCACACTGGGTATCGTTTACTACTCCGTAGAAGGCGCTGTATTCCCTCTGGTTCTGGCAGCTGTTGGTATTCTGGCTTCCATCATCGGTACATTCTTTGTAAAAGGCGACGAAAACTCCAATCCGCATAAAGCCCTGAAAGCGGGTTCTTACTCTTCCGCAGTGCTGGTTATCATCGCATCTCTGGCTCTGAGCTGGGTATTCTTTGGCAACATGAACGCTGCCATCGCTATCATCGCTGGTCTGATTGTTGGTTTGATCATCGGTATCATCACAGAAGTTTATACTTCCGGTGACTACAAATCCGTTAAGAAAATCGCGGACCAGTCCGAAACTGGCCCTGCAACTACCATCATCAGCGGTCTGGCTGTTGGTATGGAGTCCACAGCTATCCCTATCGTGCTGATCTGTGTAGGTATCTTCGTAGCTTATGCAGTATGTGGTCTGTACGGCATCGCTCTGGCAGCCGTTGGTATGCTGTCCACAACAGGTATCACCGTAGCCGTTGACGCATACGGCCCTATCGCCGACAATGCCGGCGGTATCGCTGAAATGAGTGGTCTGGATCACTCCGTTCGTAACATCACAGATAAACTGGACGCCGTTGGTAACACAACAGCAGCTATGGGTAAAGGTTTCGCTATCGGTTCCGCTGCTCTGACAGCACTGGCTCTGTTTGTATCTTACGCAGAAGCTGTTAAACTGACAGAGATCTCCATTCTGGAACCCAGAGTTATCATTGGTATGCTCATTGGCGGTATGCTGCCTTTCCTGTTCTCCGCATTCACAATGCAGTCCGTAGGTAAAGCAGCGTTCCAGATGATCGAAGAAGTAAGACGTCAGTTCCGCAGCATCCCCGGCATCATGGAAGGTACTGCAAAACCTGACTACAAAAAATGCGTAGAAATCTCTACCACAGCAGCTCTGAAAGAAATGCTGGTTCCCGGTATCATGGCAGTTGCAGCTCCTCTGGTTGTAGGTATCCTGCTGGGTACTTCCGCTCTGGGCGGTCTGCTGGCTGGCTCTCTGGTAACAGGTGTTCTGATGGCAATCTTCATGTCCAACGCCGGCGGCGCTTGGGACAATGCGAAGAAGTACATCGAAGAAGGCAACCATGGCGGTAAAGGCAGCGAAGCTCATAAAGCAGCCGTTGTTGGTGACACCGTAGGTGACCCCTTCAAAGATACTTCCGGCCCTTCCATCAACATCCTGATCAAGCTGATGACAGTTGTATCTCTGGTATTCGCACCTCTGTTCATGTCCATCGGCAGCCTGCTGTAATTCTTACAGGCATTTGACGCAAACACAAACACGGAATCTTCCATGGCACATCATGGCACAGATTCCGTGTTTTTTTGTCTTTTATTTTTCCCAGTTTTACGGTATGATAATAGGCGAAAGGAAGTGGTATTATGACAGATTTTACGGGTTTTACTCCCGAAACCATAGATTTTCTTTGGGAACTGCGAATGAATAACAATAAAGCGTGGATGGAGGAGAATCGGGAACGGTACCGCACGGTACTGAAAGAACCTTTTGATGCTCTTTCAGCGGCGCTGACGAAAAAATTCCTGGAAAAGAAAAACGTGCCCCAGATGGACTTTTCCATTTCCCGTATCAATCGGGATGTGCGCTTTTCCAAAGATAAAAGCCCCTATAAGGCAAGAAAATGGATGGTGCTGAAAGAGCCTATGACCAAGGCGGAACAGTGGAAATTCCGTCCGGTGTTTTATTTTGAAGTGATGCCTGAAGGCTATGAATACGGCATGGGATTTTATGAAGGCAGACCGGCTTATATGCAGGCTTTTCGGAAAAAAGTGGACGCTGCGCCCGACGCCTTTGAACGATTGGTAAAGGATACGGCAAAAATGAAGGAGTTTGTCCTGTATGGGGATTCCTATAAACGCCCCATGGGAAAAGGGGATTACAGCCCTGCCGTCATGGATTGGTATCAGCGGAAAAGTCTGGGACTGACTGCTTCCAGAGAAATCGATGATTTGCTGTTCTCTCCGGAACTGGTGGATTTCGTTGTGGAAGGCTGGGAAAAATTGCTGCCCATGTATAGATTCCTCCGGGAGATTCATGTGGAGAAATAACATAAAAAAGCTGACATTTCTTATGAAATGCCAGCTTAGTTATGAGAAAAGTGATTCTGTGTTATTTTAAGAACGCGGAAAGGTTTGGGAAACAAAGAGTTTCCCAACTGGAATCCGCAGGCAGAATTTATTTCTGACGAGGAAAAAGCAGAAGTTTCATATGGAACTTCTGCTTTATACTTCTGTCTTTTCGTCAAAGGCTTGAATGAAATGAGCCTTTGACGAAAGGGTGTCGACTTTGTCGACACCCTTTTTTATGCTTTGCCGAAACTCAGCGCCAATGCCTTGATGGCTTTTTCGCCGATGATGGTTTCCCCATGCTCTGCCAGATAATACTTGGAAAGCAGTGTGGAAACATGTTTCTGACCATATTCATCCAGAATGGTTTCCAAATCGTCGATGGTTTCCTCGGTGGTGTATGTATTGCCCTGCATCACCAGGAAATATCTGCCTTCGTTTTTGTACAGAGAAGAAGCGCCGTGGAACAGGGGTTCCAGTCGGATGGATAAGTCAATGACATCATCCAGTTTGCTGAAGGAGTAGACCAGCAGGTCGTCGTCCTCTTTGGTTTCCGTTTCTTCTGTTGCCAGTGGTTTTTTCTTGAATCGGTGCAGATCTTTTGCCTGATTGAACAGTTCCGTAGGATTGCTGTTTTTATCTTTGCTTTCTACCTTTGTGACGATAATCATGATGCCGTCCAGACCAACGGGTACGGCCTCTACCATCAAAGGTGTGTTTTCTGTGATGAAATCGCATTCTTCCATGGCCTGTTCCATGATGTCACGGAACAGCTGCTGGGTTTTTTCGCCGGGGCGGATGAGATCTTCTAGTTTAATGTCACGCTCTGCCAGATCGGCTTTGGTCAGCGTCAGTTTCAGCTGTGTATCGCTTACACGTTCTATTTTCATATATATCACGTCCTTTAACCATATGTGCTTTCTGCACGCGATTTTGTATCTGGTCTATACTATACAATTGTCTGGAAATATAGTATAGTATAATGAATTGCGGGGGATATGTAAAGAGGAGAATCCTGAGAAAAACAACAAAAAACCCAAAAAAATGGGATTTTGCCCCCGGAAATCATAAAAATCCGAGAGGAGTGGCATGAATTGAAAAAAAGCAAGTGGATCCCGCTGTTATTGACGCTGATCATCTGGGCGGGAATGTATTATTATTACCTGCCGGCGCTGAATATTCACAGCAATGAAAGCTGGATGTTCTTCGTGGCAATGATCGTTGTGGCGCTGGTGATCAATTTCTGGACAATCGCCAAAACATTGTTTTTCCAGAAAGAAAGTCAGTGGGAGCGCAATCCGTTACTGAAAAAACTGCTCTATATCCCGTTGGCGCTGGTGGTCATTTATGGGGTAGGGGTGCTTCTGTCTTCTCCCATTCTGCGGGCATCTGCATACAGCTCTTTGCTGACAGTGCAGAACGGTGATTTCGCGGAGGATATCCACGAAGTGAATTACAGCCAGATTCCCATTCTGGACAGCAATTCCGCCGCAAAACTGGCTGAACGTGAAATGGGTTCCATGGTGGACATGGTTTCCCAGTATGAAGTCAGCGATTACTACAACCAGATCAACCTGAACAGCAAACCTGTTCGTGTGACACCACTGGAATACGGTGACATTATCAAATGGATCACTAACCGCGATACAGGTATTCCTGCATACATGAACATCGACATGACCACACAGGATGTGGAACTGGTGAAGCTGCCGGAAGGAAAGGGCATCAAGTATTCTCCCTTTGAACACTTCGGACGGAATCTGTATCGTTATGTGCGTTTCCGTTATCCCACAGCCATGATCCGCAGCAGCAATTTTGAGGTTGACGACAACGGCGTACCTTATTGGGTATGCTCTGTGGAAACAAAGACTATCGGTCTTTTTGGCGGTGCAGATATTCAGGGGGCAATTCTGGTGAATGCTGCCACAGGGGAACACGCTTACTACGATGTGGCGGATGTGCCCCAGTGGGTGGATAAGGTTTATGACGCGGAACTGCTGGTGGAACAGTATGACTATTACGGTACTTTGCAGAACGGCTTCATCAACAGTAAATTTGGTCAGAAAGGCTGTTTGCAGACCACAGAAGGTTATAACTATGTGGCTCTTAACGACGACGTATGGGTATATACCGGTGTGACTTCCATCGGCGGCGATGAATCCATCGTTGGTTTTGTACTCATGAACAGCCGCACCAAGGAAACCAATTATTATCAGATTTCCGGTGCAAAAGAAATCTCCGCCATGGCTTCTGCCGAAGGGGAAGTGCAGCATTTGGGCTATACGGCAACATTCCCTATTTTGCTGAATATTGCCGATGAACCCACCTACTTCCTTTCTCTGAAAGACGCGGCAGGTCTGGTAAAGAAATACGCTATGGTCAATATCGAGAAATATCACATTGTGGCCATTGGGGATACGGTGGCAGAGTGTGAAAAGGTTTACCGGAATCTCATGGCAAACAGCGGCATCAATGTGACGCCTTCAGGCGGCGGCACAACAGCGGAAGGGAAGATCACCCTGCTGAAAGACATCGTTGCAGACGGCAATACCTATTACTATCTGATGCTAGAAGGCAGAGAGGAACTTTTTGCCGTGAAAGCCGCTGACCATCTGGAGGTTTTGAAAAAACAGGTGGGCAGCACAGTGAAACTGGAATATGCAACAGAAACGGACGGCACTTGTACCGTAACGAGTCTGCAATAAAAAACGGGGAAAATGGGAGGGGCTTATGAAAATAGCTGCCTCCTGTTTTTTATAGTGCGGACAAAGGTCTCTTTGGCAAAAGAAATCCTTACAAATCATTGAAAATTCAACCCTTTGGTTGACACCTGCCCCGGAAGAATGTAAAATAAATAAGATGTAAAACAACAAAGTAGAAAACTCGTATGCAAAAAAACAGGAAAAAACTGTCTTTGGAGGTATCATATGGAAGAGAAAGATAAACTGGAAAATGGCAGCCAGGGCCGCAGTATGAGCGATGCGGATAAAGAGTATTACGCAGATTTGTATAACGACCTGCCCAAAGAAGTGCAGGATATTTTGATGCAGACACATCCCCTTATGGGTCGTGCAAATGAGGATACAGAAGCGGCAGCATACCGCACAAGACGTCCTCAGCGTGAAGATGTGGAAGAAGTGAAGGAAGCAAGAATGCAGCAGGTAAGCTCCGAGATCAATGAAATCAAACGCGCACCTCAGCAGGAAGGCGACCCCACTCGTTATGTATCCCGCCGTGCAAGAAGCATGGAAAGCGAATATGCCGAAAGCCCCAGAGGCTCCATGGCAGAGGATGATTACAATGAGGATATCCAGTATGTGAGCGTGATGCCCGCACGGAAAAAATCCAGAATCATGGAAGAAGTGACCATCCAGACTTCTGCTCCTCAGAAATCCGGCATGAAGAAGAAAAAACAGAAAAAAGAACGGGAAGAAATGCCTTTCTCCGATATGGAACGTGCTGGCGATCGTCCCCGTTATGAAGACATTGACTTTGAAGAACGTGCAAAACAGGAACATCTGGACAGCCTCTATGACGATGATTACGACGATTACAGAGGCGGCAGAAAGAGCAAACTGCCTTTGATTCTGGGTATCGTTGGTCTGGTGCTCATTGTTTTCCTGATCTTCAAGACTGTGACACTGTCCAGCCAGCTGGAAGAAGCACAGCAGAAAGTGACAGAAACACAGGATCTGAACGAAAAATATGAACAGATTCAGCTGGAAAAAATGCAGCTGCAGGAAGAACTGGACGCGCTGAAAAACCCTGACGGCGCAAAAACAGAAACAACTGCTGACGGTGAAAAAACAGAAAGCACTACAACTGACGATAAGAAAGAAACATCCAGCACAACATCCAGCGCTGGCATGAAAGATTATACAGTACAGCAGGGCGATACACCTTGGACGATGGCACAGAAATTCTATGGCAACGGCGCTGAATATACAAAGATTCTGGAAGCAAATGGCTTACAGGAAGGCGCGAATATCCAGCCCGGTGATGTACTGAAAATCCCCGCAGCATAATGATGTGATCATGTAGTTTGCTTGCGGAAAAAAGGAGTCAGGTAATGATGGAAAAGGAAACACTGGAACAGAAAACCCTGATGGAATTGAGAACAATGGCAAAGGAAATGGGGCTTGGCCCCATTTCCGCCTTAAAAAAAGGCGATCTCATCGCAAGAATCAAAGAAAAACAGTCACAATCTTTGGCGAAAAATGTCGAAGATGTGACTGTTTGTGGTTTTTCTGAAGAAACGGCACAGATGCCAAAAGAAGAAATGGCCCAGCCGGAAAATCATGAACGCCCCCTGCGGGAAACGCCTGAGAATCAGGAACAGGGTGAAGGCATTTTGGAAGTTATGGCAGACGGTTTTGGCTTTTTGAGAACGGAAAACTTCCTGCCGGGAACAGGGGATATTTATGTTTCTCCTTCCCAGATCCGCCGTTTTCGGCTGAAAACAGGGGATGCCATCAGAGGCATTTTGCGTCCGGCAAGAGAAGGGGAGAAATTCGGCGCCCTGATTTTTGTTAAGACTGTCAATGGCGACCGCCCGGATGTGGCAGCCAGACGCCCCAATTTTGAGGAACTGACCCCCATTTATCCAGAGGAAAAACTCCATCTGGAAACAAGGGCGGAGGAACTGACAGGACGTATCATCGACCTCGTTGCTCCTATTGGCAAAGGTCAGAGAGGTATGATCGTTGCGCCGCCGAAAGTGGGGAAAACCATGCTTTTGACACAGGTGGCGAATGCCATCACCCAGAACCATAAGGAAGTCCACCTCATTGTGCTGCTCATTGACGAGCGTCCAGAAGAAGTGACGGACATCCAGCGTTCCATTGAGGGAGAAAATGTGGAAATCGTCTATTCCACATTCGACCAGCAGCCGGAACACCATAAACGGGTGACGGAAATGGTGCTGGAGCGGGCAAAACGTATGGTGGAACAGGGGAAAGACCTTGTGATCCTTCTGGATAGCCTCACAAGACTTGCCAGAGCCTATAACCTCACCATTCCGCCCAGCGGCAGAACATTGTCCGGCGGTCTTGACCCGGCAGCGCTGTATATGCCCAAACGATTCTTCGGCGCAGCTAGAAACATCGAAGGCGGTGGCAGCCTTACCATTCTGGCAACGGCATTGGTGGATACAGGCAGCAAAATGGATGAAGTGGTTTTCGAGGAATTCAAAGGCACCGGTAATATGGAGCTGGTGCTGGATAAAAAACTGGCGGAACGGCGGATTTTCCCTGCTGTGGATATCATCAAGTCCGGTACCAGACGGGAAGATAAGCTCTTAAGTTCTGCGGAAATGGAATGCAATTACACCCTTCGGCGCATGGCGGCAACCATGACGGCAGTGGAAATGACACAGGGTTTTTATGACCTGATGCATAAAACAAAAACAAATGCGGAATTTGTGGAACGTCTGCCCATCTGGGAAAAACAGCTGGGCAGAGGGGACGCTTAAAAAAACAGCGAAAAATGACGGTATTTTCAGGAAAAGCTGTTGCAATCCCGGAAAATATATGCTATAATACCCACGTTGTCTTTAAATAATTTCGGATTATTGATCAACAAATTAGAGAATGAGGTGAAAAAAATGAGAGAAGGAATCCATCCCGATTACAAACAGGTGACAGTAAAATGCAACTGTGGCAACGAATTCGTAACAGGCTCCACAAAAGATGAAATCAGAGTCGAAGTTTGCTCCAAATGTCATCCTTTCTACACAGGTAGCCAGAAAATGCTGCTGGAAGCAGGCGGCCGCGTAGAAAAATTCAACAAAAAATACGGCAGAAAATAATCAAGAAACACGTAAAAGGGCTGGGCAAATTTGTCCGCCCTTTTTTTCGCAACAAGGCAAATATTTGCGGTTTGCCTTGCTGCGAAAGGAAGGGGTTTTTTGCGTGTCTTTTTGACAGAAAGGAGGAAAAACCATGAAACGAACGAATATCGGCGGTCAGGCTGTCATCGAAGGCGTGATGATGCGAGGCAAGAAGATGTATGCCATGGCTGTACGCAATCCCGAAGGCGGGATTACCATAGAGAAAAAAGAATGGGGCGGTTTGGGCAGAAAAGGGCTGTTCCGTTTGCCTATTTTCCGCGGTGTGGCGGCTTTTGTGGATTCCTTGGTGACAGGTACCCGCATTTTGATGCGCTCTGCGGAAATCGCTGGGGAAGATTGGACAGAGGAAGCGGAGCCTTCCAAGTTTGAGAAATTTTTGCAGGAGAAGCTGGGTGACCGCATGAATGACATCATCATTTATTGCAGTGTTGGCTTTTCCCTGATTTTGGGTATGCTGTTGTTTTTCCTGCTGCCTGTGTGGCTGGGAAACTTCTTCAAAACCATGGTGCCTACCTGGGCACTGGGTGTTATTGAAGGGCTTATTCGTATTGCCATTTTCCTGCTGTATCTGTTCGGCATCTCCCGTATGAAGGAGATCCATCGGGTATTCCAGTATCATGGCGCGGAACATAAGACCATCAATTGTTTCGAAAGCGAAAAAGAACTGACAGTGGAAAACGTCATTCCCTGCACCAGACTTCATAAACGGTGCGGTACTAGTTTCCTGCTGTTTGTTATGATTATTAGTATGGTGGTATTTTTCTTTGTGCGGACGGACGATTTCCTGCTGCGTTTGGTAACGAGAATCGTTCTGGTGCCTGTCATTGCGGGCATTTCCTATGAAGTTATCCGCTGGGCAGGCAATTCCAACAGCAAACTGGTGGCACTTATCAGCTATCCTGGTCTGTGTTTGCAGAAAATCACCACGGCAGAACCTGACCCGGATCAGATTGAAACGGCAATTGCTGCCATGAAAGGGGTTCTGGAAGATGAACCAGAATAAGACTGTCAGCCAGTGGCTGCGAACAGGAAAAGAAATGCTGGCGGCGGCAGGGAGAGAAAATCCCCGCATGGATGCGGAACTGCTGCTGGAAAAAGTCACAGGCATGAATAAAATCCAGCGTATGACAGAAGGACAAACCATATTGGACGAAAAAGCGGCGGAAGAATACGCCGCTTTTCTGGATGAAAGAGCAAAAGGACGCCCTCTCCAGTATATTCTGGGAGAATGGGAGTTCATGGGACTGCCTTTTTCCGTAGGCGAAGGGGTGCTCATTCCCCGGGCGGATACGGAAATCCTTGTGGAAACCATATTGGAAGCCGCGGAAAAAGAATCCCTCTGCTGTGGGCTGGATATTGGCACCGGAACGGGATGCATCCCCATTTGTCTGGAAAAGCTGGGAAATATGGATATGACCGCTGTGGACATCAGCCCCAAAGCCTTGGCTTTTGCCAGAGAAAACAACGAAAAAAACCAGACCCATGTGGATTTTGTGGAAAGCGACTTGTTTGCGGCTTTGCCGGACTGTCTGTTTCCCTTGGACTTTATCGTGTCCAATCCTCCTTATATTCCGGCGGCGGACTGCGAAGAATTGATGACGGAAGTCCGGGACTTTGAACCCAGAAACGCTTTGGACGGCGGAAAAGACGGTCTGGATTTTTACAGAAAAATTGTAGCAGAAGCCCCTGCACGCCTGAGAGTTGGGGGCTGGCTGTTTTTTGAAATTGGATATGACCAGCGGGAAGCACTGTTTGCCCTGATGGAGGAAGCGGGATTTACATCCGTGGCATGTCGTCAGGACTTGGCAGGGCTGGATCGTGTGGTCTTTGGACAGAAGAAGGAGGAGCCTCATGTTTGACCGATTGGCGGAAATTGAACAGAAGTATATGGATTTGGCAGATCAGGTCAACGACCCTGAAATCATTGCCAACCAGAGCCAGTGGCGGAAACTGATGAAGGAATACAGCGATATGACACCCATTGTAGAGGCATATCGGGAATACGAAAAAGTGAAAGCATCCATTGCGGAGGAACTGGAACTTTTGGAGGATAAACTGGATGACGATTTCCGGGAGCTGGTGAAGGAAGAACTGGCGGAAAACAAAGAACGTCTGGAAGAACTGCAAAAAGAAATCACCATTTTGCTCATTCCCAAAGACCCTAATGACGAGAAGAATGTTATTGTGGAAATCCGCGGCGGCGCAGGCGGTGACGAAGCGGCACTTTTTGCGGCAGACCTGTTCCGTATGTATACCCGTTATGCAGAAAGAAGAAAATGGAAAATTGAAGTCATGAACGCCAGCGAAAGCGATCTGGGCGGTTATAAGGAAATTTCCTTTATGATTACCGGACAGGGGGCATACTCCCGTCTGAAATACGAAAGCGGCGTACACCGTGTACAGCGTATCCCTGCCACAGAAAGCGGCGGCAGAATCCATACGTCTACGGTTACGGTGGCGGTGCTGCCCGAAGCGGAAGAAGTGGACGTGCATATCGACATGAATGATGTCCGTGTGGATGTGTTCCGCGCCTCCGGCAACGGCGGTCAGTGCGTCAACACCACAGACTCCGCGGTTCGTATGACCCATATTCCCACAGGTATCGTGGTATCCTGCCAGAACGAAAAATCTCAGCTGAAGAATAAAGAACAGGCGTTGAAAGTGCTCTATGCCCGTGTTTATGAACGGGAACGTCAGGCACATGACGCAGCCATCTCCGCAGACCGCCGTTCTCAGGTGGGTACTGGTGACAGAAGCGAACGTATCCGTACCTATAACTTCCCCCAGGGCCGTGTGACAGACCATCGTGTGGGGTTGACACTCCATCGAATTGATGCCATACTGGACGGGGATTTGGATGAGATCATGGATACACTGGTGACAACAGACCAGATGGAAAAACTCAAAGCACAAAATCCAGATGCATAAACTATCAAAAGAGAAGAAATCAGGTGACAGAAGATGAAAGAACTCATATCATTGTTTCTGACTTTTGCACGGATTGGGGCATTCACTTTTGGCGGCGGCTATGCCATGCTGCCCATGCTCCAAAGAGAAGTGGTGCAGAGCCGGAAATGGGCAACGGAGGATGAAGTGCTGGATTACTTTGCCATTGGGCAGTGTACCCCTGGCGTCATTTTCGTCAATACGGCAACATTCATTGGTTATAAAAGAAAAGGGATCCCCGGTGCTATTTTTGCCACAGCCGGCGGTGTGTTCCCTTCTCTGGTCATTATTATGATTATTGCGGCAGTGCTGACCAATTTTGCCCACCTGCCCGTTGTACAGCATGCATTCGGCGGCATCCGTGTGGTGGTAGGCGTTCTGATCATCAATGCCGTTTCCGGCATGTGGAAAAAATCCGTTGTGGATAAATTGGGGCTTGTTCTTGCCATTTTGTCTTTTATCGTGGCAACCTTTGTGGATATCTCCCCTGTATGGCTGGTGTTGCTGGGCGCGGTCATCGGCATTGTGGTAAAATCCTTTCAGGCAAAAGAGAAAGGAGGCGCCAAGTAAATGCAGCTGTTGATATTATTTCTGGAATTTTTCAAGATCGGGCTCTTTTCTGTGGGCGGCGGTCTGGCAACACTGCCTTTCCTCTATGACCTGGCGGATAAATACCCTTGGCTCAGTGCGGCACAGATTCCCGATATGATTGCCATTTCCGAATCCACACCTGGTCCGCTGGGCGTGAATATGGCAACTTATGTTGGCTTCCAGTGCGGCGGTGTATTGGGCGGCGTCATTGCCACAGCAGGTTTGGTAACACCTTCTGTTATTGTTATCATTATCGTTTATAAATTTCTGGAACGCTTCCGTAAAAGCACATTGGTGGAAAACGCTTTTTATGGTCTGCGTCCCATTGTTGTGGGGCTCATTGCCTCCGCAGGCTTTGGCGTCATCGTTCTTTCTTTATTCAATAAAGAAGCGTGGAACGGCGCCGCTACTCAGTGGGGCAGCCTGTTCCAGTGGCGAGAGTGGATACTGTTCTTTGTGATCCTCTTTGCCGCGAGAAAGTGGAAGAAAGTCCATCCCATTGTGCTGATCCTCATTGGCGCGGCAGTGGGTATCGTATTCCAAATGGCGTAAAATCAAAAGTCGAAATCTCTTAGAGGAGATTTCGGCTTTTTTTGTGCCCGTCTGCTTCTGTTTTCTCCTCTGCTTCCATAAGCTGAATAACAGGAGAAAAATCGGGAGGAGGGGGAACATGTCTGTTTCCTTCTGGACCATGTTTTGTGTGGTGTATGGCGGTGTGCTGTTTTTGTCCCTGAAACGAGGGGCTTTTGCCTTGGTACTGGGGTTTTTGTCCGGCTTGGGGGTGGCCTTTTTCTGCCTGCGGTATCTGCCGGGGGTCTTTACCTCTCAGGCTTTTTACGCTGTGGCGGCAGGGGTGCTTTGCGGCGTGGCCTTGGGTACGGTGGCTGAAAAACGCAGACTGCCGGGTGCGGCCTTTTTCTGGCTGGGGGCATTGCTCTGGGGCAGCAGCGGCGGTCTGGTTTCTATGGATGTGCTGACGGCACTGTTGGCGGCCATTACCGGGGGAGCCTGTCTGTATCTGGTCTGTGGCGCCGTTTTGCCAGAGGAAGTGGGGGAAAAACAGTTCCTGCTGCGTGCCGCCGGCGGGCTTTTGGGTTTCTGGCTGGGAGTATGGCTGGATTTTCTGCATATTTAACCCGGATTTTACAGGAAATCCCGGGGAATAATTGCATTTTCTGGCATTTTTGTGGTATAGTGGAATACAGGACTGCAAAAAATACAATCGGTGGGCGAAAAAGCCTGAGCAGTTCTCAGTACACATTATTGGGGGTTTTTTATGAGTCAGTTATTAGATAAAGAAACACTGAAAAAAATGATTCGGGAAAACGTCAAAACTTTGTACCGCAAAACATTGGAAGCAGCCTCTGCCGAGGAAGTTTACCAGGCTGCTGTGTTTGCTGTTCGCGACGTTATCACCGACAAATGGATGAAAACACACGACGAATATTACGAAAAAGATGTGAAGGTGGTTTACTACCTGTCCATGGAATTTTTGATGGGCCGCTTTTTTGGCAATAGCCTCATCAATCTGGAAATGTATGATGAAGTCAAAGAAGTTCTGGAAGAACTTGGCATTGATTACAATATGGTAGAGGACGCGGAACCCGATCCGGGTCTGGGCAACGGCGGTCTGGGGCGTCTGGCTGCATGTTTCCTGGATTCCCTGTCCACATTGCAGCTGCCTGCTTATGGCTGCGGTATCCGCTACCACTACGGTATTTTTGAACAGAAAATTGAAAACGGTTATCAGGTGGAAGCGCCCGATAACTGGCTGGAAAACGGTGACCCTTGGGGCATCAAACGGAATGAATACGCTGTGGAAGTCAAATTCGGCGGCAATGTTCGCGCTGTGCCCAAAGGCAATGGAGAATACCGTTTCGTACAGGAAAATTATCAGTCTGTTATCGCTGTGCCTTATGACTATCCCGTTATCGGCTATGGCAATAACACAGTTAATACACTGCGTCTGTGGGAAGCACGGGCGAAGAATAAACTGGACTTGAAATTCTTCAACGAAGGCAATTACCAGAAAGCAGCCGAAGAAGAATTGCTGGCAAGCACCATGACAGACGTGCTGTACCCTGCCGATGAACATATCCAGGGGAAAGAACTGCGCCTGCGTCAGCAGTATTTCTTCATTTCCGCAACGGTTCAGCGCGTTGTGGAACGTTTCAAGAAACACCACACCAATTTCCACGAACTGCCTGATAAAGTGGCGTTCCAGCTGAACGACACACACCCTACCGTAGCAGTTGCGGAACTGATGCGTGTGCTGGTGGACGAAAACGATGTGCCTTGGGATGACGCTTGGGAAATCACCAGAAAGGTATGCGCTTACACCAACCATACCATCATGGCGGAAGCTTTGGAAAAATGGCCCATGGAACTGTTCAGCCGTCTGCTGCCTCGTATCTATCAGATCGTGGAAGAAATCAACCGCCGCTATTGTCTGGAACTCCAGGCGAAATACGGCATGGACCCTGAAAAACTCCGTCGTATGGCAATCATTGCCGACGGTCAGATTCGTATGGCATACCTTGCCATCGTGGGCAGCCATTCCGTAAACGGCGTTGCGGCCCTTCATACAGAAATTCTGAAACATCAGGAACTGAAGGACTTCTATGAACTTTATCCTGAAAAATTCAATAATAAAACAAATGGTATCACCCAGAGAAGATGGCTCCTTCACGCCAACCATGGTCTGGCAGGGCTGATCTCCGAAACCATTGGCGATGGCTGGATCACAGAACTGACAGAGCTGGAAAAACTCCTGCCCTATGCAGAAGATGAAAACTTCCGCCGTCGTTTCATGGAAATCAAGAAAGCAAACAAAGTTGCACTGGCGAAGTATATCAAAGAAACAAAAGGCATCGACATCAACCCCGATTCCATCTTTGATATTCAGGTAAAACGTCTGCATGAGTACAAACGTCAGCTGCTGAATGTGCTGCATATCATTGGGCTGTATAACCAGCTGAAAATGAACCCCGGCATGGATATGGTGCCTCGTACATTCATTTTTGGTGCCAAAGCAGCGGCAGGTTATCGCCGTGCGAAACTGATTATCAAGCTCATCAACGCTGTTGCTGATGTAGTCAACAACGACCCTACCATCGAAGGCAAAATCAAAGTAGTATTCATGGAAAACTACCGCGTATCTCTGGCAGAACGCCTGATTCCTGCGGCTGATGTCAGCGAACAGATCTCCACAGCCGGTAAAGAAGCATCCGGTACTGGTAACATGAAATTCATGCTCAACGGCGCTCTGACCGTTGGTACCATGGACGGCGCAAACGTGGAAATCTACGAAGAAGTAGGCAAAGACAATATCTTTATCTTTGGTATGTCCGCTGAAGAAGTACAGGCAAAATACCAGACCCATTATGATCCTTGGTTCATTTACAACATGAATCAGGAAGTGCGTATGGCACTGACCAGCCTGATCGACGGTACATTTGACCAGAACACAGACCTGTTCCGTGAACTCTACGACGCACTGCTCAATGGCTTCGGCGGCAGAGCGGACGAATATTTCGTACTGGAAGACTATGCGGATTACGCAAGAGCCCAGTGGGATATTGACAGAGCATATCGTGACCAGACAAAATGGGCGAAAATGGCAATCGTCAACGTGGCGAAGAGCGGTAAGTTCTCCAGTGACAGAACCATTCGCCAGTATGCGGAAGAAATCTGGGATTTGAAACCTCTGCATATTGAAGATTGATTGAAAAATTGATTTCATAGCAAATAAAAAAGTCGGAACTTTTATGATAAAGTTCCGACTTTTTGTTTTTCACAAAAACATATCAACGATCCAGAATGTCGTCCATGATGGCGAGGATGTGCTGGGATTGCTCCGGCGTCAGTTTCTGGAATTTCTCCATCAGCTCTTTGGAGATGCCGGGGTTTTCCAGCTTCTCGTCAAAAAATTCCTTTGGATGGATGCCAAAATATTCGCAAATATAGAAAAAGACAAGCATGGAAGGCAACATCCGCTTGCTTTCAATTCGGCTGATATAATTTTCACTTTGTCCTATGGCAAGACTCATTTCTCTGGCAGAAACTCCTTTTTGATGCCGAAGCTGTGAGATTCTCAGAGAAAGGAAGTTTTCAAAGTCTTTCGCATGCATATTCATCACCTGATAACATTATAGGTTGTGCCGTAAAAATAGGATTAGACTTCAAAATAACATATTATATTGAAATTCTTATTTAAAATAAGTATAATGAGGTAAAACGATACCAGAGTATGTTTTCCAAAGGGGGCATTGTCCATGCGAAACAAATTTCCCCAGCGTCTGCGTCAGCTCCGCAAAGAAAAGGGCATCACACAGGAGGCTTTGGGGCAGTACCTCCATTACAACCATACAGCCGTTGCCAATTATGAGTCCGGCAGGAACCAGCCTTCTTTTGATGATTTGCTGAAACTGGCGGATTATTTCGATGTTTCCACAGATTTTCTCTTGGGACGGTCGGAAAAGTTCTATCCTCCTGCCGATAAACTATGGGAAAAACTGACGGTGGCGGAGTTTTTGCGCCTCCTGCGGCAAGCGGAATCCTCCTCTAAGACCTGTCGAAGTTTTTTGGAAAAAGACGAAAAGAAAATTTGACAGACCGCCTATTTTCTTGTAAAATAAGGATTACGGTTTGCACTCTTAGCTCAGGGGATAGAGCGTTCGGCTCCGGACCGAAAGGCCGCAGGTTCGAATCCTGTAGAGTGCAGAGAGAAGTCTTGTCGATGACAGGGCTTCTTTTTTTGTCTGATTTTTACCAGCGAAAAACATTGACAACTGTTGTAGTTTCGGCGTATACTGCTTAACGGAAATGAAACCCATATAGGTCCATAATAGGTTGGATGTTTCTACCGGTTACCGTAAACAACCGCGCTATGAGTTTCCCGCATCTGGGGGAATTTGTATCCGCAGATGTAGACGGTATTTTTTTATGGAGATTTTAAGGAGGATTTCAAATGGTTCAGAAAAACTTTGTTTGCAAAGGTGATATTTGTTATAGTAAAGATATGAAAACACTGGAAACCTGCAAAGATGGTTATCTGGTCTGCGAAAACGGCGTTTCTGCCGGTGTATTCGCTGAGCTGCCCGAAAAATATCAGGATTTCCCTCTGCTGGATTACACAGGGAAGCTGATTATGCCCGGTTTTACAGACCTGCATGTTCATGCGCCACAGTATCGTTTCCGCGCCCTGGGCATGGATTTGGAACTGCTGGAATGGCTGGACACTCATACATTCCCTCAGGAAGCAAAATATGTGGACACAGATTTTGCCAGAAAGAATTACGCTCGTTTTGTGGAAGAAATGAGAAAAGGCCCTAACACAAGAGGCTGTATCTTCGGCACCATCCATCGTCAGTCCACAGAAGTGCTCATGGAACTGCTGGAAGAAGCAGGTCTGTGCGCTATGGTAGGGAAAGTCAATATGGACCGTCACAGCCCTGACATCCTGCGGGAAACCACAGAAGAATCCGCAGAAGAAACCATTCAGTGGCTGGCAGATGTGGCAGAGAAATTCCCTCATGTCAAACCCATCCTGACACCTCGTTTCCTGCCTTCCTGCACCGACGAACTGCTGGAAAAACTGGGTGACATCCAGAAGCAGCATCACCTGCCCGTACAGTCCCATCTGTCCGAAAACAGAGGGGAAGTGGCTTGGGTACAGGAACTGTTCCCTAAATCCAAACACTATGGCGATGCTTACGACAGTTTCGGTCTGTTTGGCGGAGAAAACTGCCCCACTATCATGGCACATTGTGTCCTGAGCAGTGACGACGAAATCCGTCTGATGAAAGAAAGAGGCGTATTTATTGCCCATTGCCCCGAATCCAACACCAATCTGGCTTCCGGCATTGCCCCTGCCCGCCGTTATCTCACAGAAGGTATCCCCATGGGTCTGGGCAGCGACATCGCAGGCGGCACAAGATGCTCCATTTTCTTTGCTATGGCGGAAGCCATCCGTGTTTCCAAACTGCGTTGGCGTCTGGTGGATGAATCTCTGGCGCCCCTCACCATCCCAGAAGTGTTCTATCTGGCAACAGTGGGCGGCGGTGCGTTCTTTGGAAAAGTGGGTTCCTTTGCGGAAGGTTATGAATTCGACGCTTTTGTGCTGGATGACAGCCGTTATGACAATCCCGGAGAATATGACATTGCCCAGCGTCTGGAACGTGTCATTTATCTGACAGAGGACAGCGAAGTCCTTCATAAATTTGTGGCAGGCAGACAGTTGTTCTAAAAAAGGAGAGAGTGCCATGCAATGTGAAAGCTGTATGTATTATCAGTACGATGAGGAATACGAAGAATATTTTTGTGACGTGAATCTGGATGAGGACGAAATGGAGCGTTTTTTGCGTGACGGCTTCCGCAATTGCCCCTATTATCGTCTGGAGGATGAGTACCGCACCGTGCGTAAACAGATGTAATACAAAAAATCCCAAAATTGGCGTAATTTTCTACACAAATTCCCCTTGCCTGAGAACAGGAAAAACCGTATACTTGAAACTACGGAAAAATGCGGTATTTTGTCCGAAAAACGGAAATAAAAGAGGAGAGAAAAGTTGCGGCGAAACATAAGAAATTGGGGAAATGATATATTGCGTGCTGCCATCATCCTTCTGGTGCTGTTTTATGCCTGCTGGCCCCTGCGCCTTTCCGGCGGGTCTATGGAGCCTACTTATGATAACGGTAATGTGGTCTGCGTCAGCTGTTTGGCAGGCTTTTTTGGGGGCTATGACCGGGGAGATGTGGTAGTCTTTGATTATAAAGACGAAGACGGAGAACGGCAAGTCATCAAGCGTGTCATTGCTGTGGAAGGCGACCGTCTGGAAATTGTGCCCGAAGGGGTCATGGTAAATGGTGTCCTGCTGGATGAGCCTTATGCCATGGGGCCTACGGAGGGCGTTGCGGATCTGGTGATTCCGCCGGATACAGTATTTGTGCTGGGAGATCATCGGACAGAAAGCTTCGACAGCCGGAATATGGGCGTCATTGCGGAAAAAGATTTGAAAGGCAAAGTGCTGTTTCGGCTCTTTCCTTTCTTTGGATAATGGAAGAAGCGGCTGTGTTGGAAAACACAGCCGTTTTTATATACAATAAAGTGTTTTCGTATATTTTCAAGAGGCGGAAAATCTGGAATCCGCAGTCGGAATTTACTTCCGACGAGGAACAATCAGGAATTTCAAGGCATTTGCCGATGGAATTCTTGATTGATACCTCTGCCTACTCGTCAAAGGCCCCCATGAAATGAGCCTTTGACGACAATAGATAGAATCATATTTTTTCCCTTTCGTCATATATTTTACAGAAAGGCAATCCGCAAAAGACGGGATGCAGGTGCCTGATATGATGAAGGAGGTAAGAAATATGGCCTTGGAAATGACAAAGGATACCATGACTTGGAAACAGCGGAAGGGAACCCACCATTCCCGTATTTTGCTGGAAGGGGATATGATTGTGCCCGATAACCGCCCCGATGTGGCGCAGGTGCTCCATTGCAGCGGTACGGTACGGCTGGACGAGGTGAAAAGCGGCGAGGAAAAAATCAATCTCACCGGGGAATTGTTGGTGCGTGTGCTGTATCGGGCGGCAGGCGGCGAAAAACCTGTGTATGCCATGACATCTTCTCTGCCCATACAGGAAGTGCTGTACGTGGAAGGCATGACGGCGGAGGACGCTGTGAATGTGATGGCGGAAACGGAACATCTGGAATGCCAGCTCATCAATGACCGGAAAGTGGGACTGCGTGCCATTGTGGAAGTATGGGCGGAAGCGGAAGGCAGCAAGAGCCTTCAGACCGTCAGCGGCGCCCAGGGAGAAACGGTGGAACTGCTGCGGAAAAAGGTGCTCACAGAACGCCCCGTTGCAGAGAAAAAGGACAGGTTCACGGTGAAGCATACGGTGTCACTAGGGGCAGACCAGCCAAACATCGGGGAAATGCTCCATCAGGTATTGACCCTTTCCGATACAGACATTCGTGCCATGGACGGAAAAGTGGCAGTGCGGGGGAATCTGCGGCTGACAGCCATTTACGGCACAGAGGAAAACGGCATGCCTGTGGCGGTGGAGGCAGAAATCCCTTTCCATGGATTTATTGAAGGCGGCGGCATCACTCCCCAAACATGGACAGATGTGAAACTGACAGTCAATGAAAGTGAAGTCCGTCCAGCGGTGAACGATGATGGAGAAACACGGAATCTGGATGTGACAGCGGTCATCGGTGCGGAACTGAAAGCCGTAGACCATACGGAACAGGAAATGGTCACAGACGCCTATGGTTTGGAAAGCTGTTTGCAGCCCAAACGGGAAAAAGTTACCTTCCCTGTATGTGTGGGCATGACACGGAGCCGTTTCAGCTTGAAAGAAGGGGTATCTCTGGAAAATGGAGAAATGCCCATGATGCAGGCGGTAGCGGCATGGGGGCAGGTACATACGGAAGATGTGACCGTGGAAACAGACGCTGTCAATGTGGAAGGCGTTTTGCAGGCGGAAATCCTCTATCTTTCCGCTGATGACGATGAAGCGGTATGTGTGCTGAAACGGGGCATTCCTTTCCGTCAGACCGTAGAAGTGCGAGGTGCCAAAGCAGGGGATACTGCCTGTGTACGCAGCACAGCGGAACAGGTGGACTTCCGCCTTATGACAGAAACGGAAGGGGAACTGCGGGCACAGATTCTGCTGGAAATTCTGGTGACAGCCATGGAAGAAACGGAAGTGGTCACAGACCTTCTGGAAATGCCCGAAGAAACACCGGAAAAACGCCCTTCCGCTGTGATTTGTGTGGTACAGGATGGGGAAAGCCTGTGGGATATCGCCAAAAAATACCGCACCACGCCGGAACGTATCCTCATGGTCAATGATATTGAAAATCCCGAGCGGCTCTTTTCGGGACAGAAACTGCTGATTTTACGAGGCGGCAGAAAGTAAACAGCGCAGCAAAAGTCGGATGCCCGTTTGAAGGGAGTCCGGCTTTTTCTGTTGAGGCACGCAGGAATTTGACACCGTTTTATTTTGCGTATTCTTCGGGAGTGTGTTATAATTTTTCTATGCAATTGACAATAATGGACGGAAAGAGAGTTTGAGGTGTGTCATGAAAGGGTATTTTATCACCATAGAGGGCAGCGACGGCAGCGGAAAGTCTACCCAGCTGAAAAAAATCATTTCTTATCTGGAGGAAAAACAGGTGGATTTGGTGGTGACGAGAGAACCCGGCGGAACTGACGTGGCAGAAGCCATTCGGGAACTGATTCTTGACCCGGCATATCCCCAAATGACCGCAAAAACGGAAATGCTTCTTTATGCGGCGGCCCGTGCCCAGCATGTGGAGGAAAAAGTCCTGCCGGCACTTCAGGCAGGAAAAGTGGTGCTTTCCGACCGTTATGTGGATTCCAGCATTGCCTATCAGGCTTACGGCAGAGGATTGGGCGATATGGTGGCACAGGTGAACGCCATTGCCACCGGTGGTCTTGTGCCGGATCTGACTGTTTTTCTGGATCTGCCTCCCGCAGTGGGCATGGCCCGCAAACAGCAGGAGGAAAATCATGAATTGGATCGGCTGGAACAGGAAAAACTGGAATTTCACCAAAAGGTATACGAGGGCTATGACGCGCTCTGCAAAAAAGAGCCGGAGCGGATCTGCCGCATTGATGCCTCCGGCACCCTAGAAGAAGTATTTGGGCAGATCAAAGAAGCGCTGGACAAAATTTTGGACAGAGCGTAAGCCATGGATTCCATAAGGAGGGATTTATATGAAATTGATCATTGCCATTATCCAGGATGAAGACGCGGGCGAAGTTATCTCCCATCTGAACGAAGCAGAAATTCAGGTAACCAGACTGGCTACAAAAGGCGGTTTCCTCCGCAGCGGCAATACCACCATCATGACCGGTGTGGAAGACGAAAAAGTGGATGAAGCCCTGAAAATCATTGAAGAAAACAGCAAGTCAAGAACACAGTACGCAACACTGCCTTCTTCCTGCGGCGCAATGCATGGATTTATCCTTGCGCCCATTGAAGTCAAGGTAGGAGGCGCAACAGTATTTGTGCTGGATGTGGATCAGTTCCATAAATTCTGATGGCACAAAAAGGAAAGGAGTGAAGGGCGTTGCACAGTTTTTCGGATATTTACGGCAATGCCCTTTTGCTGCGCCATTTGCAGCAGGCAGTGGCGGGGGGACGCGTTTCCCACGCCTATCTGCTGACGGGCAGCGCAGGCAGCGGCAAACGGCTCATTGCGGATACATTTGCCAAAACATTGCAGTGTGAAGCCGGCGGCACAGAGCCTTGCGGTCATTGCAAAAGCTGCTCGGCATTCAATTCGGGAAACCACCCGGATATTGTGTATGTCCGCCCCACCAAAAAGACATTGGGCGTGGACGATGTGCGGGAGCAGATATTGGAGGACGTGAGTCTGAAACAGTATCGCTACTGTTATAAGATTTATATTGTGGAACAGGCGGACACCATGACCGTACAGGCACAAAATGCCCTTTTGAAAACATTGGAGGAACCGCCTGCTTATGCCGTTTTTCTCCTTCTGGCAGAAAATCAGACGGCATTTTTGCCCACCATATTGTCCCGTACGGTTTTGCTTCATATCCGACCTTTGCCGGATACCATGGTGGCAGATTATTTGGAAAAGAAAAAAGGACTTTCCCCGGCAGACAGCGCGGTTTATGCCGCTTATGCCCAGGGAAGCATTGGACAGGCGCTGGATTTGCTGGAGGACGAAAGTTTTCAGCAGATGCGGCAGGAGATTTTGGAAAAACTCATGGCTTTGCCCCAGGCGAAAAAAGGAGAGGTCTTTCTGTGGGCAAAGGATTTGGAAAAATATAAAGACGATCTGCGTTTTCTGGATATGATGCAGCTTTGGTATCGGGATTTGCTCTATGCCAAACGGCTGCGCAGTGAAAAAGACCTCATTCAAAAAGACAAAAAGGCGGAGATTTTCAGAAGTGCCGTGGAATCCGAAGGGGAACTGGCACGAAAAGCCGCTCTCATACAGCGTGCCCGTGTGCAGCTGGCGCGCAACGCGAATTTTCGGCTCACTATGGAAGTGATGCTGTTACAATTAAAGGAGAATTAGACTGTATGATAGAAGTTGTAGGAATCCGGTTCAAAAAAGCCGGTAAAATGTATTATTTCGATCCCGATGGTCAGAAACTGGAAAGAGGTGGTTTTGCCATTGTGGAAACAGCAAGGGGCATTGAGTATGGCGCGGTCATCAAAGAAAACACCTTTGTGCCCGAAGAAACCATTGTACCCCCTCTGAAAAAGGTACTGCGTCCCGCAACAGCGGAGGATGCCAAAGTGGTGGAAGCCAATGCTAAGAAGGAAGAAGAAGCCTTCCGCATCTGCTTACAGAAGATTGCCCGTCTGGAACTGGACATGAAACTGGTGGATGTGGAAATGACATTCGATAAGAATAAACTGATCTTTTACTTTACCTCTGACGGTCGTGTAGACTTCCGTGAACTGGTAAAAGAACTGGCGGCAGTGTTCCGTATGCGTATCGAACTGCGGCAGATCGGTGTCCGGGATGAAGCGAAAATGCTCAGCGGCATCGGCATTTGCGGCAGAGCTTTGTGCTGCGCTACATTCCTGGGAGATTTCCAGCCTGTGTCCATCAAAATGGCAAAAGACCAGAATCTGGCGCTGAACCCTACCAAGATCAGCGGTATCTGCGGCAGATTGATGTGCTGCTTGAAGTACGAAGAAGATGTATACGAAGAACTGAACAAAAAGCTGCCTTTTGTGGGGGATATCATCTCCACCCCTGACGGTACCGGGGAAATCCTTTCCACGAACGTATTGATGCAGCAGGTGAAAGCGGCAGTGCGGAAAACGGAAAATGATCCCCCTACCATTGCTTTCTATCACGTGGACGAGATCAAAGTCATCAAGTCCAAGAAAAAACGGAAACAGCAGCCTGTGGCGGAGGAACTGAAGGAATATGAGGACTGATGTGTTAATCAAAGAGGGAGAACGGGTGGATGACCTGCACCGAAAGGGCTATGTCATCATCCAAGACCCCAAACGGTTCTGTTTCGGCGTGGATGCCGTCATCCTCAGCGGTTTCGCACGGGTGAAAAAAGGAGAAAAGGTGCTGGACTTGGGTACAGGTACCGGCATTTTGCCCATTCTGCTGGAAGGCAGAACACTGGGCAGCCATTTCACTGGGCTAGAAATACAGCCGGAAAGTGTGGAAATGGCAAGACGCAGTGTGGCGCTCAATGAACTGGAGGAAAAAGTGGATATTGTGGAAGGGGATATCAAGGAAACGGCAGCCATTTTTGGCGGCTCTGTATTCGATGTGGTCACTTCCAATCCCCCTTATATGAATGAAGGCGGCGGACTGCAAAATCCTTCCGGCCCCAAAGCCATTGCCCGCCATGAAGTTCTCTGCACATTGGAAGATGTGGTAAAAGGCGCCGCAAAGGTTCTGCGTCCCGGCGGACGGTTCTATATGGTGCATCGTCCCCATCGATTGACGGACATCATGTGTACCCTGCGGCAGTATGGACTGGAGCCCAAGCGGCTGCGGTTCGTTCATTCCTTTGTGGATAAGGCACCCTCTATGGTGCTGGTGGAAGCAGGCAGAGGCGGCAAACCCATGATTAAAGTGGAGCCGCCATTGGTGATCTACAAAGCACCAGGAGAATATACCGACGAAATCTATGACATTTATTACGGAGAAGGGCAGGCGTGAGTATGGCAGGAACACTTTATTTATGCGCCACCCCCATCGGCAATCTGGATGATATGACGCTGCGGGTGCTGAAACTGCTGGAAACGGCAGACATCATTGCGGCGGAAGATACCCGCAATACGCTGAAACTATTAAATCATTTTGAAATCAAAACCCCTATGACCAGCTACCATGAGCATAATAAGGCGGAAAAAGGCCCGAAGCTGGTGGAACGGCTGCTGGCGGGAGAAAATATCGCACTGGTGACAGACGCTGGTATGCCGGGGATTTCTGACCCGGGTGCAGACTTGGTGAAGCTGTGCTATGAAGCAGGAGTGCCTGTGACTGTGGCGCCGGGGGCGTCTGCGGCGGTAGTGGCACTGGTGCTTTCCGGTTTGGATACCAGACGGTTTGTTTTCGAGGGCTTTTTGCCCATGGAGAAAAAAGAACGGCGGGCGGTTCTTTCCACATTGGAAAAAGAACATCGCACCATGATTTTTTATGAAGCGCCTCATCGTCTGTTGGATACTTTGGAAGAACTGGAAAAGATTTTTGGTTCCGACAGGGAAATGGCAGCCATTCGGGAACTGACAAAGAAATTCGAGGAAGTGCGCCGTGGTACTTTGGCGGAAATCAAAGCTCACTTTACCGCTCAGCCGCCCAAAGGGGAATTTGTGCTGGTATTTGCCGGCTATACCTTGCAGCAGCAGCGGCAGGCAGCACAGGAAAGCTGGGAAAGCGTTTCCATCGAGGAACACATGGAGCATTATCTGAGTCAAAATTATAGTGAAAAAGACGCCATGAAGCAGGTGGCAAAGGATCGCGGCGTATCCAAACGGGAAATTTACAGCTATCTGCATAAAGACTGAAATAAAGGAGGGTGATGGGATATGTTGGAACGATTTCAGGCATTAAGCGGCTCTCAGATCATTCTGGCGGCAGTCATTGCTTTTGTGATCTGGGCAATCATTGAATTCATCAGAAGTGTGAAAGTGGTGAAAAAGACCTTTGGCGAGGTGGACATGGCGAGGGTCATGGAACGGTGCCATGAACTGTTCCCCATTGAAACCATTCTGTTCCGTGGGGCGGAGTTCCAGCGGGGCATGCGTATCCGCATCACTACTACGCAGAAAACCATCATTGAAGGGGAATTGATCGGTATGAATAAGATCCAGATGATCTGCATCCGTACCAAAAACCAGATCATTGCCCATCAGTTGGATAAAATTCAGGAAATGACAAAAATATGAGAAAAGGGCGGCGTGCATACAGTGGTGCTGCTTCATCAGAAAACAGAGATAGCTGGAATCTTTCAGAAAGGATTTCAGCTTTCACATTTTTATCAACATTTTATGAGGATTGTTTTCTTCTGAAGATAGCTATTGCGGTTGCCCTTAAGAAATCTAATAAAGGGGAAAATGCTGTTTTCTTAAGGGCAACTGCTGAGCAAAGCCGCTTTTTTACGGGAAGGAAATCCATATGACATTGACAAGGTTTCAACTGAAGATACTTGCCATCTGTTCCATGTTTCTGGATCATGCCATGAAGATTTTTGAGGATGTGCTGGAGCCTGCCATGGGGCAGACTTTGTATACGGCTGTCCTGTCTTTGGGGCGGATGGCGTTTTTGATTTTCGCCTTCCAGTTGGCAGAAGGCGTATGGCATACTCATAACGTGAAAGCCTATTTGAAACGGCTTTTTGGCTTTGCCCTGCTGGCAGAAATTCCCTTTCAGATGGTGAAAAGCCTGATTTTAACGGGGGAAATCACCCTTTCCTTTGGACTGACCAATGTGATGATGACCCTGTTTTTGGGGGTGTTGTCCTGCGTTGCCTATGCCTTTTCCGCGCAGAAGGACAGAAGGGATATGGGAAAATTTGCCGTGTTTGTCATTGCGCTGCTGGCGGAGATTATGGGGACGGATTACGGCGCCTTTGGCGTGGTGTTTGTTTTTGTACTCTGGTATACATGGCATTCACCTCAGCGGTGGCGTGCCATGTTCTGGATGATACTTTTCTATTACGGCCTTTGGATTCCTCTGGCGCTTTTGTCCTGGGGGATTACGTTCGCGGCTGTTTTTGAGTCCTTTATGTATCTGGCAGTGTCTTTGGGCACATGGGCATTGCTGCGGCGGTATAGGGGAGAAGTGGGACAAAAAGGCGGCAAATATGCCTTTTACCTGTTCTATCCTGTCCATCTGCTGTGTCTGGCAGGAGCGTATTGTTTGGTGATGTAAAAAAGATTTCTCTAAAGCAAATTCCCATTAAGAAAACATTGATGTTCGCTTTCTTGATTTCTTAAAGGGAATTGCGACGGCTGTCTTCATAAGAAAACATAACAAATAATAAAATAAGAAAGTCGAAATTCTTTGTCATGATAAGGATTTCGACTTTCTTTGTTTTTCTTATGAAGATACCCCGAACAGGAGGGATCTGTTTTTTTGTATACAAAAAAGGTGGGTTTTGTCGAAAGACCTTTGTTTTTTCTTTGGGAAAAATGCGCATCCATGTCGGAATCGACACGGAAAAATTGGAGAAAATGTTGATATTACGCGATTCTTAACGACATCTTAGCGGTTTCTTAATTGCATTTTAACGGCCTTCGGGCATATAATGTTACAGAAATCAGACCGACCGGTCTGTATGTATACATAAAGGAGGGATCGCATGAAAACGGAACTGAATATTTTGCAGACAGCATTTCGGCTGTTTTTGGGCAAAGGGTTTTCCGATATCTCCACCAACGAAATCATTCGGGAAGCAGGCGCCACCAAAGGCGGCTTTTATTATTGCTTCAAAAGCCGTGAAGATCTGGTGGGCAAGGTCATCGAAACTTACCTGCGGCCCTATTACTTACAGCCTCTGGAAGAAATGCGGCAGGCATGGGAAAACAAACGGGCGGACGTTTCCACAAAGACCTTGTTGTGGGACGCTTTTTTTGCGCCGCAGCGTTTCCGCAGATTCCAGGAAAACATTGGTATGGATATTGCCTTTCGGGATTTTTACTTCCTGCTTTATGAAGGCATGAAAAAATATGAGGAAGTGCAAAGCTACTTTGCGCAGAATACTGAAGAAAGAAAAAGAGTCCTGCGCCGCATATTGGAGCGGGGGAAGGAACGCAAGGAAATCGCCGCAGATGTGGACATCGAAAGCTGCGTGATGATGACCTTGGCTATGCAGGACGGCATCCTGGCGCTGAAGGTGCTGGATGAAACCATTGATGACGAAGAGAAGTACAGATATATGGAAGAACAGCTCTGGCGGGACATTGCCGCACAGGACATTTATCTGAAGTATTTACATGGGGGTGTGAACAGTGCAGTATCATAATGAACAGACATACAAAATGGGGATCGATATCGGTTCTACAACAGTCAAAGTCGTGCTGACAGATTCTGCAAATGAAATTGTTTTTAGTCGCTATCGCAGACATTTTTCCGAAATTAAGAAAACCGTAAAAGAAATCCTGGCAGAAGCTAAGGAAGAATTGGGTTATTGTGAATTTGCAACCATGATCACCGGCTCCGGCGGCGTTGCCCTGGCAAAAGCCGTTGGCGTAGACTTCATTCAGGAAGTGGTTGCTACTGCTAACGCCATCGAAACCGTTGTGCCCCAGACAGATGTTGCCATCGAACTGGGCGGCGAAGATGCGAAAATCATTTATTTCTCCGGCGGGAATGTGGAACAGCGTATGAACGGCGTATGTGCCGGCGGTACCGGTTCCTTCATCGACCAGATGGCAAGCCTGCTGCACACAGACGCAACAGGTCTGAACGAATACGCAAAAGGCCATGAAGTGATTTATCCCATCGCTTCCCGCTGTGGTGTATTCGCAAAAACAGACATCCAGCCCCTCATCAACGATGGGGCAAGAAAGGAAGACCTGGCAGCTTCCATTTTCCAGGCAGTTGTTAACCAGACCATTGCCGGTCTGGCATGTGGTAAACCTATCCGCGGCCATGTGGCATTTTTGGGTGGCCCTCTGCATTTCCTCTCTGAACTGCGCCAGCGTTTCATCGAAACACTGCACCTGACAGACGAAACAGCACTGCTGCCTGAAAACTCTCACCTCTTCGCAGCATACGGCACAGCCGTTTCCAACAAAGGCGAAGCAAACCTGGACTTTGATACTCTGCTGGGCCGTCTGGAAACAGGCGCAGAACTGTCCGCAGAAGTAAGCCGTCTGGATCCTCTGTTCAAAAACGAAGATGATTATGCGGTGTTCAAAGAACGCCATGATAAAGATAAAGTAAAACGCGTACCTCTTTCTACATACAAAGGCAATGCCTTCCTGGGTATCGACGCTGGTTCCACCACTACAAAGGTGGCTCTGGTCAGCGAACAGGGTGACCTGCTTTATTCCTTCTACGCAGGCAACGAAGGCAACCCTCTGAAAGTGGTTATGCAGAGTCTGAATGAAATGTACGACCTGATGCCTGAAGGCGTGACCATCCGCAATTCCTGTGTAACCGGTTACGGCGAAGGCCTCATCAAAGAAGCATTGATGATGGACTTGGGCTACATCGAAACCGTTGCCCACTATAAAGCAGCGCAGTTCTTCAAACCTGATGTAGACTTCATTCTGGACATCGGTGGTCAGGATATGAAATGTATCCGTATCAAGGATGGCGTCATCGACAGCGTACTGCTGAACGAAGCTTGTTCTTCCGGCTGCGGTTCCTTCATCGAAACTTTCGCAAAATCTCTGAATTACACCGTTGCGGACTTCGCGAAGATTGCCCTTTTCGCAAAAGCGCCCATCGACCTGGGTTCCAGATGTACTGTTTTCATGAACTCCCGTGTAAAACAGGCACAGAAAGAAGGGGCAGACGTTGCAGATATTTCCGCAGGTCTGGCATATTCCGTTATCAAAAACGCACTGCTGAAAGTTATCAAAATCGCTGACCCTAAGGCTATGGGTAAATCCATGGTTGTACAGGGCGGTACATTCTATAACGACGCTGTACTGAAAAGCTTTGAACTCATCAGCGGCAGAGAAGCCGTTCGTCCTGACATCGCCGGCATCATGGGTGCTTTCGGCGCAGGGCTCATCGCAAGAGATAAATATACAGAAGGCTACCAGACAACACTGGTAAGCCGTGAAGAAATGAATGCACTGGAAATCAAGTCCACTATGGCTAGATGCCAGGGCTGCACCAACCACTGTCTGCTGACCATCAACCAGTTCAGCGGCGGCAGAAGATTCATCACAGGCAACCGTTGTGAAAGAGGTCTGGGCAAAGAAAAGAACGAAAATCCCGCACCTAACCTGTATGATTACAAACGCCATAGACTGTTTGACTATGAACCCCTCACAGCAGAACAGGCAACCAGAGGCACCGTTGGTATCCCTCGTGTGCTGAATATGTGGGAAGACTATCCTTTCTGGTTCACATTCTTCACAAAACTGGGCTATCGTGTGGTACTGTCCCCTTATTCCACAAAGGCAATCTTTGAAAAGGGTATGGAATCCATCCCCAGTGAATCCGTTTGCTATCCCGCAAAACTGGTACACGGTCATATCATGTACCTCATCGAACAGGGTGTAGACTTCATCTTCTATCCTGGTATCGTTTACGAAAGACGGGACAGCGCAGCGGCTGACAACAACTATAACTGCCCTATCGTGGCATCTTATAACGAAAACATCAAAAACAACGTAGAGGATCTGAAAGAAAAGAACATCAAGTTCATGAATCCTTTCCTCTCTTTGGATAAGATTGAAACCATCATCAAACGTATGACAGACGAATTCGTTCCCATGGGCTGCGATGCAAAAGAAATCAAAGCGGCTGTGGAAGCTGGCTGGGCAGAATGGGAAAACTTCCGTCATGACATGCACAAAAAAGGCGAAGAAACCGTAAAATACCTGAAAGATAACAACATGACAGGTATTGTTCTGGGCGGTCGTCCTTACCATGCAGACCCTGAAATCAACCACGGTATTCCCGAACTGATTGCAGGCTATAACATCGCTGTTCTGACAGAAGATAGTGTGGCACATATGGGACATCTGGAACGTCCTACCGTTGTTCGTGACCAGTGGACTTATCACTCCCGTCTGTACGAAGCAGCAGCATTCGTAAAGAAACAGGAAAACATCGAATATGTACAGCTGAACTCCTTCGGCTGCGGTCTGGACGCTGTAACAACTGACGAAGTCAAAGCCATTTTGACAGCAGCAGGCAAGATCTACACAGCACTGAAGATCGACGAAGTAAACAACTTGGGTGCAGCCAGAATCCGTATCCGTTCTTTGATCGCTGCCATCGAAGACAGAAAAGAAAAGAACGTGAAACTGAGAAAAGGCGACGCTTCTCTGAAACGTGTACTCTTTACAAAAGAAATGCGGAAGGATTACACCATCCTGTGTCCTCAGATGTCTCCTATCCACTTTGACATTCTGGAACCCGCTTTCCGCAAATGCGGCTACAATCTGGAAGTTATGGCGGCTATGGATAAAGACGCCATCGACGCAGGTCTGAAATATGTAAACAACGACGCATGTTATCCTGCACTGATTACCATTGGTCAGCTCATGAACGGTCTGCTGTCCGGCAACTACGACCTGAACCGCACTGCTCTGCTGATTTCTCAGACTGGCGGCGGCTGCCGTGCCACAAACTACATCGCGTTCATCCGTAAAGCACTGGAAAACGCAGGTATGCCTAACATCCCTGTTATCTCCATTAACCCTGCTGGTCTGGAAAAGAACCCCGGCTTCAAATATGAACCCGCACTGCTTCACAGAGCTATGCAGGCACTGGTTTACGGCGATACCTTTATGCGTGTGCTTTACCGCACCCGTCCTTATGAAAAGGTAAAAGGCTCCGCAAACGCACTGTATGAAAAATGGAATGAAAAAGTCAAAAAAGATATCCTGCGTGCAGACAGAAAGACATTCTGCAACAATATCGCAGGCATCATTCGTGACTTCGAAAACCTGGAAATTTATGAAGATATGAAGAAACCTCGTGTTGGTGTGGTAGGGGAAATTCTGGTAAAATTCCATCCCACAGCCAACAACGATCTGGTAAATCTGCTGGAAAGAGAAGGCGCAGAAGCAGTTGTGCCTGACCTGCTCACCTTCGGTCTGTACTGCTGCTATAACGCAACTCAGAAAGAAAAATATCTGGGCGGTACCAGAAAAGGCAGAATCATTGCCAACGCACTGGCAAAAGTCATCGAATGGTATCAGAAACCTTTGATGAAAGCACTGGAAAAGAGCAAACGCTTCGATCGTCCTGAAGATATCCGTACTTTGGGCGAATATGCGAAGAAAGTGGTTTCCCTGTGCAACCAGACTGGTGAAGGCTGGTTCCTGACAGCGGAAATGATCGAATTGATTCACAGCGGCGTGCCCAATATCGTCTGCACACAGCCCTTCGGCTGTCTGCCTAACCACGTTGTGGGCAAAGGCGTTATCAAGGAACTGCGTAAACAGTATCCTATCTCCAATATCGTAGCCATCGACTACGATCCGGGCGCAAGTGAAGTTAACCAGCTCAACCGTATCAAACTGATGCTGTCTTCTGCTGAAAAGAATCTGGCAGCAGGCAGAACAGACGCTCTGAAAGAACGTCACTCCGTAACAAAAGCAGCTTTCTCCGTAAAAGAAGATTAAGGGCTGTATCAAGTCTAAACAGAAAGCCGGAAATTCCGATTTGTGGAAATTTCCGGCTTTTTTGCGGACAGAAACTGCCCTTTGTGAAGAACTCTGTTGTTTTTTCTTGCAATCCGTTTCCCGATGGCATAAAATAAAAGATGTATCGACATATTTTTTTGCAGACCGAAGGGAGGCGAAAGCCCAATGGCGAAAAAAACGGAGCTGTTCCCAAAGCGTGAGGAACGCGTTGCTTACAGCGGAAAAGCCGGTGCCGATGTGGAAAGAAATCGAGGAAAAAAAGGCAGACAAAAAACACAGCGCAGCCGAAAATCCGGCGGGCAGAAAGGAAATAAAGCCCGTAAGAATATACAGCTTACACCGAAGAAAGCTGGAATCAGCGCGATTGTGATTGTTGTTTTGATCCTGTTTTTTGCGTTTTTTCATAAAAATGGTACGGAAGTGTTTGTGGGCGAGGAAAGCATGGGTATTTTGAGTACCACATCCATTTCCGCCGAAGAAATCAAGACCAATCTGGAAGCCCAACTGGCAACCACAGTGGGCACCAATGTGCAGGTAAATGAGGAAATTCGGGCGGACAAGCTTCATGTGTCCGGTGACCGGAAAAAAGATATCTGCACCATGGAATATCTGATGCCAAAACTGCGCAATGCAGTTACTTATAAAGTAGAAGCATCTGTGATCTTTGTAGACGGCGGCGCTGTGGCGCCTCTGGCAACGGCGGAGGAAGCCCAGCAGGTACAGGATAAACTGAAAGAACCTTATCTGCCCCAGGATGAAAATTCCAATGCGGAAATTTCTTTTGTGGAAAATGTGACAGTGGAAAATCAGTTTGTGGATTCTGCGGAAATCCTGTCTGTGGATGACGCCGTGGCGAAGCTCACCAGCACCACCCCTGTCACCACCACTTATACCGTAGAAACAGGGGATAATGCAGGGAAGATCGCGGCAAAATATGATATGACACTGGAAGAATTGTATCAAATGAATCCAGATGCGAAAAAAGCGGTTGTCATCGGTCAGACATTGAACGTAACTGTGCAAAAGCCGATGGTTTCCGTCAAATCCGTGGAAACACAGGTGCTGACCAGTGTGGAACCCAAGCAGTATGAAACACAGTATGACGACACCAAGCCTGCCAGCTATCAGCGAGTAATCCAGCAGGGCAAGGACGGTCAGAAAAAAAGCACCATCCAGATTACACGCGTCAATGGTTTTGTGACAGAGGAAAAAGAAGTTTCCAAAGAAGTGATCCAGGAACCTGTCAATGAAATCATTTTGAAAGGGACGCAGTAATATAAATGAAAATATGGGGACAACATAATAAAGAGGAGGAACCAAAGATGAGCATTACATTTTCAGTCAAAGGCGATGCTGTGACAAAACAGGACTTTGCCGCAATGGCAGAAGAAGTGAAAGCATGCCACACAGCGCTTCATGAAAAAACAGGCAAAGGCAACGATTTCGTAGGTTGGGTAGATTGGCCTGTGGATTACGATAAGGAAGAATTTGCCCGTATCAAAAAAGCAGCGGAAAAAATCCAGAAACAGAGTGAAGTACTGATCGTTATCGGTATCGGCGGCTCTTATCTGGGCACCAGAACCGCTCTGGACTTCATCAAAACACCTTTTTACAACGAAGACAAAAAGAAAACAACCCCCGACATCTATTTCGTGGGCAACAACATCAGCTCCGCTTACCTGAGCGACATTCTGGGTATTCTGGGTGACAGAGATTTCTCTGTAAACGTCATCTCCAAATCCGGTACTACCACAGAACCCGCCATCGCTTTCCGTATCTTCAAACAGCTGCTGGAAACAAAATATGGCAAAGAAGGCGCAGCAGAACGTATTTACGCGACAACAGACAGAGCCAGAGGCGCACTGAAAACCATGTGCAACACAGAAGGCTATGAAACATTCGTGATCCCCGATGATATCGGCGGCAGATTCACTGTTCTGACAGCAGTAGGCATGCTGGCTATGGCAGTGGCAGGCGTAGACATCGACAAAGTTATGGAAGGCGCACAGTGGGCAAGAGAAGCTTACAGCAACCCTGACATCATGGAAAACCCCTGCTACCAGTATGCGGCAGCAAGAAACTTCTTCTACCGTAACGGCAAAACAGTGGAAATCCTGGCAAACTATGAACCTCACATGGTTTCTTTCGGCGAATGGTATAAACAGCTTTATGCAGAAAGCGAAGGCAAAGATGGCAAAGGTATTTTCCCTGTGGCAGCAAACTTCTCCACAGACCTGCACTCCATCGGTCAGTTCATTCAGGAAGGCAGCCGTTATTTCTTTGAAACCGTTATGTGGTGCAAAGAACCTAAGAGCACAGTGCTGGTACCTTTCGACAAAGAAGACCTGGATGGTCTGAACTTCCTGAAAGCAAAAGACATGCAGTTTGTAAACAGCAAAGCTTTCGCAGGCACAATGCTGGCACACATGGACGGCGGCGTACCTAACATGGTTATCGAAATGGATCGTATGGACGCTTGGCACTTCGGCGCACTGGTTTACTTCTTTGAAAAAGCAGTGGGCATCAGCGGCTATATGCTGGATGTAAATCCCTTCAACCAGCCCGGGGTAGAAGCGTACAAAAAGAATATGTTCGCACTGCTGGGTAAACCCGGTTACGAAGATATGAAAGAAGAACTGGAAAAACGTCTGAACGGCTGATACGTTTTTCAGTAAGAAAAGAAAAAGCACAGAACATTTAGGGGCATCTTCATAAGTAAACAAAGAAAGCCAAAATCCTTATCATGACAAAGGATTTTGGCTTTCTTATTTTATTAAGATTTTATTTGTTATGTTTTCTTATGAAGACAGCCGTTGCAATTCCCCTTAAGAAATCAGGAAAAGGAACTCAATGTTTTCTTAAGGGGAAGTTGCTTTTGTTCAGTGCTTTTTTGTTATCCTTCTTTCGGAATTGCCCAGTCGTGCATCAATCCTCGCAGGTCTGAGGGATATTTGAGAGGGACGATATACTGTTCTTTATAATTGGTTAGACTGCCTGCGGGAAAGTCGATACATAAGGAATCTTCTGTAAAAAAGATATATTCTCTCCGGAAAGCGGCTTCCATATCTGCCCGATCAGCGTCGGACAGATGCGCCAGCGCCAGAAGTTGGCTTCCCAGTTCTTCCAGCGGACAGATGAACAGGTCTTCTATGGGAATATAGGCTCCTGTTTTGCGGTCGAAGACTTCGCAAAGATTACGCTCGGTAAAGGTTTTCTCTGCCAAAGGCAGATGCAGGGAAGTCTGGAAGAATATGAGCCTGTCGTTGGCGGCTGTTGGATAAACATTTTGCTCTATGCGCATCATGGAGAAGTTTTCCTTGTTCTGGCTTTGCTGGTAGATAGCAGAAGCTTTTTCCAGTTCTTCCATAATGTCATAAAGGCGTCCTCGTTCTTCATAGTAGGCAAGAACAGCAGCTTTTGCGTTTTCTTCCAGATGGTCGATGTTTTTCTTTCCAACTGCCATGGTATTCTCTGGTGTCTGGGGGTGATTTTCCAACAAAAGATCTGTGCCGTTTGCCAAGGCGTATAGTGTGTGGTCGCTGTCAGGATATACGCGCAGTTCTGTGCCGTCAGACAGTGTGATGGTGGAGGCGGGAGTATTATTTTTTTCAATATCCATATCAATCAATTCCGCCTCATAGCAGTGGATTTTTCTATTTTCATAAGTATCGTTTTTGCCAGTGCGTGCGTCATAGACTGTGGAGATAAAGGGATACAGGCTGTCATCCGTCAGGAAGTCTTTTTCGGAAAAACATGCGGGAACATCCAGATGGGTGTTTTCCATGAGGATGAGACGAATAGTGCCGTTGGTTTCCGTATCTGCTACAACAGAAATAAGTCTGCCATTTTCATCCGTTTCCCTGGCAATGATTTTTCCGTGGGCATTTACGGTGCGTTTACCGCAGGAAGTCAGTGCCAACAGGCAAAGAAATAGAAATATCAAAAGTTTTTTCATATTATTTTCCCCTTTCATTGGAAAAGGAATTCCTCTTATTCGGGAATTGCCCAGTCCTGAAGCAGCGCGTGGACGCTTTCTGTGTCTTCTAAATAAACAGCATAACCTTCCGGCTGGGTGGAAAGGCTGTTTTCCGGGAATTTGATGTAGATGGAATCGCCCAAGAATATCACATATTTCAGCCGGAAAGCGGATTCCATGGCGGCTCTGTTTGCGTCAGACAGGTCTGCCAGTGCCAGAAGCCTTGTGCCGATTTCCTCTGCCGGACAGGTGAACAGTTCTGCAGTGGGAATGATGGTTTTTGTATCTTTGTCCACTGCTATACCGATGGAATCGTATGTTGTGTTGCCTTTGCCAGTGTACAGCCAGAAGTCTGTTTCGAAATATTGGACTTTTTCGTTGGCGGCTGTCAGGTAAGTTGTTTGTGAAACAGAAAATGGTTCAAAATCAGCAGGATTTTCCGTTTCTTTGTATGCGGCATACGCCTGTTCCAGCAATTCGAAAGTGTTGTATAGAGGTTGTAATTCTACATTTTGCAGGGCAGAATCTATGGATGCAGATTCTGTAAGGAGCAGTGTGCCGTCTTCCAGCTTATACCGTTTGTCATTTCCATTTTCCTGAACTGTCAATGTAGTGCCATCAATGGGGATTGTGGTGCTTGTTTCATAACTGCCTTCCAGATGGATCAGAATGGCGGCGTAAGTCAGTGTGCCTTCTTCTCCTTCATAGGGTGCGAATGTCATGGTATTGGCATCGGCGTAGACGGAAACAACAGGATATGCAGCGTCATTTTCCAGAAAATCCTCTACGGTGACCTTTCCATTGAGTTGATCCACGACAGTATCTTCTGCAATGAGAAAACGGACGATTCCGTGGGTTTCTGTTTCTGTGACAATGGCGGTCAGGTTCCCGTTTTCATACGGATTCCCCCTTAAATATATGCCCCATTGTCAGGAATTGCCCAGTCCTGAAGCAATGCTTTCACTTCATCGGTATAGGACAGGGAAACCTGTTGTTCTGTGGCGGCATGTTCCAGAGAGCCTTCCGGAAAACGGATTTCCAGATGGTCATCGTACATCATGATCTGTTCTGGTGAAAAAGCTTGTTCCATTTCTTTTTTCAGAGTGTCATTCACATCTGACAATGCCAGCAGACGCTTCCCGATTTCCTCCGGCGGACAAGTGAATAGTTCCTCCATGGGAATGGGTGCGCCGGTTTGCAGGTCAAAGGCGTTGCCGAAGTATGTGTAGGGATTGTGGTCATCGTCTATATAAAATTCCAGACAGGTATCCGTATATAATACCCGTTGGAATGCGCTGTCCACAGAGGTGCGCTACAAGAAAGTGTGGGTAAGAAAATCAGTCGGTTCCGTTGTTTGCAGATAATCCGCATAAGCCTTTTCCAGTTCCTCGGGAACGGAACAACGCATGCCTGTTTTTTCAAAATACGCTAAAATGGCTTTGGCTGCATCCTCGGAAATGGGATACTGCTCCTGAAGCATAGGGATGTTGTAAGCCTTGAAAGGCAGTTCGTTGGAAATATGCAATAAGGCAACACCATTTTCCAAACGATAATAGATATGATTTTCTCTGTACCACAGGTTAACAGGAGTGTTGTCCGCAAGGTGTGTGGTTTCTCCGTCATAGATTTCCTGAATATCCACCAGAAGCGCAGGATAGGCAGAAGATTCGGATTTCTCTTCCTGATACTGTACGGCTGCGTGGACGGTACCTGGGTCTTTGTGCTTGAATGCGTGTACCATTACATCATCATCCAGCGAGGTGATGATATTGGTTTCTTCTGAAACGAGGAAAGTGCGTTCCTCCCCGCCATCTTCCCGCATGACAAAAGAAGTCAGATCACCATTTTCGTCCAAATGCCTTTCCAGCACTTCTCCGGTGATATATTTCTCCTGTGTGCCTGCGGCACAGCCACAACCGAGAAATGCCAGCGACAATGTCCATACCAATGCTCTTTTCATATCAATTCCCCCTTAAAAAAATGCCCTTTTTTTCAGTCTATTATAGGAAAGTGGAGAAAGCCATATATACTTGTCTGATAACGGGGTAATCTGGAACAAAACTGCCACATCTTTCGTTCAAAAAAGAGGATTGGTTTACATTTTGTTCAAAATTTAGTATAATTTTTTGAAAGGGAAAATTTTGATTCTGAAGGGGGAATCGAAGCTATGGACAGAAAAGTTTTGATTGTAGACGACGAAAAAAATATTGTAGATATCATTGCCTTTAACCTGAAAAAAGAGGGGTATCAGGTCATTACGGCATCCGATGGGGAAGAAGGGGTCAGAAAGACCTTTGAGGAAAATCCCGATCTGATTCTGTTAGATATTATGATGCCTAAAATGGACGGGTATGAGGCTTGCCGTAAAATTCGGGAGAAAAAACATACGCCCATCATTATGCTCACAGCTAGAGCCGAAGAAGTGGATAAGGTACTGGGGCTGGAAATGGGCGCAGATGACTATGTAACAAAGCCTTTTGGTGTGCGGGAGCTCATGGCACGGGTAAAAGCAAACCTGCGGAAAGTGGCTGCCCTTCAGGAAGCGGCAGGCATGGCGGCATCTGACGAGAAAGCTTCTCCTTACGGAAAGCTGTCTTTGAACCTTGACCGCTACGAAGTGAAAAAAGATGGCAAGACCATCGACCTGACACTGCGTGAATTTGAGCTTTTGAAGTTTTTGGCACAGCAGAAAGGACAGGTATTTTCCAGAGAAACACTGTTGGAGAAGGTATGGGGTTATGAGTATTTCGGGGATGTTCGTACCGTTGACGTGACTGTGCGCCGTCTGCGGGAAAAAATAGAGGACGATCCCGGCAAACCTGCTTATATCCTCACCAAACGTGGTGTTGGTTACTATTTTGATTGTGATTAAAACGGAGTGGGATCATTGCGCAGCATAAAATGGAAATTGATCGCGATGTATCTGGGGCTGGTGCTCATTGTGATGATCGTCAGTGGGACGTATATCCTGCTGAGCCTCAGGAATATCGAAATAAATAAATCAAGACAGCAGCTGGAGATCTATGCGGAAAAGATCGTGGAACAGGTCATTGACGCAGGGGATGCGGACAGCTTCCAGGAAGACTTGCAGGCAACGGTAACCAATGCCATGGGTATTCAGGGGAATGTGCTTAATGCGGAAGGGGAAACCATCGCTTCCACCACCGCTCCCAAAGCGCCATTCACCAAGTACACAGACCAGGCAGTCATTTCCGGTATGAACGGCACAGCCACATTCTCCTCTGGCAAGAAAAGCACAGACTCCTTTGGTCTGCTGAAGGAATGGATGAGCTATGCCCTGCCTGTGACAGACGAAAACGGCAATGTGGAATATATCGTGTATACCCGTCTGGATGCCAGCGATATGCAGAACAGCCTCAACGAAACCACGAAAATCATCATTGTGGCAGTATCCATCGCTCTGTTTTTGGCAGCCATCATGGGTTATGTCTTTGCGCAGACCTTGACAGGGCCCATTCTGGCGTTGACCAGAGGGGCGAAGAATATGGCGGAAGGGAAGCTGAACCAGAGTCTGAAAGTCCGCAGCAGCGACGAAATCGGTCAGCTCACCAGCAGTTTCAACTACATGGCGGCGGAACTTCGAAAGACCATGTCGGAAATTTCCAAAGAGAAAAACCGTATGGAAATCATTTTGCATAACATGAGTGACGGTGTTATCTCCTTTGCTAAAGATGGCGAGTTGATGCTTGCCAATACAGCGGCGGAGGAAATGCTGAAGGTGGAAAAAATGGATATGGACTTTTCCCATTTTATCCGTGCCTTCGACATCAGCACCGGCGTTTATCTGGATATGGGGGATGAGCCTTCCAAGGCAGTCACATTCCCTGTGGATAAGCAGTTTATCCATGCAACATTCTCTCCTCATTACAACCCCAAAAACGAAATGGAAGGCGTTGTGGTGGTATTGCAGGACGTTACAGAACAGAAAAAACTGGACGATATGCGGAAAGAATTTGTGGCAAACGTTTCCCACGAACTGCGTACGCCTTTGACCACAGTCAAAAGCTATACGGAAACCCTTATGGAAGGGGCGCTGGATGATAGGGAAACAGCCATGGAATTTTTGTCCATCATCGACAGCGAATCCGACCGTATGGCGTTCTTGGTACGGGATTTGTTGCAGCTTTCCCGTTTTGACAACAAGCAGGTACGCCTGAATATCACGGAAATCGAAATGAACGAATTCCTCATGACTACTGTTCGCCAGAGCAAGATTCATGCCGAGGCGAAACATCAGGAACTGACCTTTGAGCCCTGCGAACATCCTGTCATTATTTATGGCGACAGAGATCGTGTGGGTCAGGTAGTCAATAACATTGTGACAAACGCCATCAAATACAGCCTGGAGCAGGCAAAAATCCGTATCTTCATCACAGAAGACGAGAAGTATTACAAGATTTCTGTCAAAGATACGGGTATGGGCATCACCAGAGAAGACCTGCCCCGTATTTTCGAGCGTTTCTATCGTGTAGACAAAGCCAGAAGCCGTGCCATGGGCGGCACCGGTCTGGGCCTTGCCATTGCCAAGGAGATCATGGAAAGCCATAAGGGTCGCCTGACGGCAGAAAGTGAATATGGCAAAGGCACCACCATGACCATGTGGTTCCCCAAGGAACGTCCAGAGCTGGAATATGAACATGAATTCAAAACAGGAGGCCCTACGGAATGACAGGATTTTTCCCGAAACGACACCGCAGTAACTGGAAAAATCAGGTGTTAAGAAACTGTAAGGGCGCTGTAACAAAACTGTAATATTATTGCTGTATAATAATGGCAGTGAAAAATACGAGATAGACGGTAAGGAGGTGACGGAGATGAAAAAAAGATTGTTTGGCTTGGTTTTAGCAGGACTTCTGTGCTTTTCTCCCGTCAGTGCATTTGCCGCAGAGGTAACTCCCATCACTGTCAGCAGCGGTATTGACCTGTACCAGGAAGAAACAGAATCTACATTTGACAGCAGCCGCACCATTTACGGCGAAGCGAAACCCAATACAAAGGTTTCCGTGTCTGTCAGTTGTAAAGACGCCAACGGGGATATGAGCGTTGTAAGCGCACAGGAAGTGACCGTAGGTTCCATGGGAATCTTCGCGGCTACCGTTGGACTGGAAATGGGTTATAACTATGTGACACTGACGGCGGATAAAGCTGGGTATGAAGAAGCGTCTTACACGGTTGTGATTAAGCGTCTGCCCAAGCAGCTGAAAAAAGATCTGCAAAACATGATTGCGCTGCCCGGTCTGTACTAAGGCGCGCAGAAAATATAAATTCATAAAGAAGCGGTGAGATCGAATGAAAAGAAACAGGATTACAAATGTTATCATTGTTGTTCTGGTCATAGCCGCTGTGTATCAGACAGGAGAGTTATGGCTTGAAGGAACAACAGGCCATAACTTTTTTCGTGCAGTAAAAGAGTCCATTTCCGCTACGGATGAGGCGGCAGAGAGCAATGCGTTGCTGGCCACCAGGTATGCAGTAGGAGATGGGGCGTCTAATTTTTCCGTATACTATCCCGACAAAGTTGGCAGCAGTGATATGCTGGAAAAAGCCAACGACGTTTTGCAGGAGATATTGGCGGAAAACATCGGCGAAAGCACGGAATTGGAAAAAGCCGACTGGAAAGAAATGCTGCAAAACAAATGTATTGTCATGCAGTATGATTTTATGATTAATATGGATGATTATCTGGCGGGCATGCGCAGCCTGAAAAATGGTCAGGATCTGGAAAGCTTTGACTATATCACCATTGTGCCCGCAAGGCGTACAGGGGAGGAAAGCAAAGCGTATTTTGTCAATTCCCAGACCAACGACTGTGTGGTTTATCGGGCCATGAAAAGCAAATCCGCCTCTATACTTTTTGAGGCATTGCAGGCACAGCCCGAAGGGGAAATGGTCTATATTTCCACAGGACAGAAAACCAGCTCTGCCGTTCTCAGACAGAATCTGTTCCTGCCCCAATGGGCGGAGCTGCCCTATCATTATGATACCTTGCAGCAAGTGCCTGCCTTTGAGCAGGAAGGCGCAGTCAGCCGTATGCTGCTGGAAAACACGGCGGAACGGTTTTTCCGTAACTTCTCTGTGGACTGGAGCCAGCGGGATGAAAACGGGAATTTTGTATTCAGTGACAGCTCTGTTGTGCTCCGTTATAACCCGGGTAACCGGATGCTGGAGTACTATAACTATGAAAATTACGGCAGTGACGGCCCGAAAACAGCCCTTTTGGATGGCTATCAGATCAGCTGCAATTTTATGACCAATGACGCCTCTTTGCAGACGGATGTGTACTTGGCGGATATTGGCGGCAGCGGCGACGAAATGGTTTATTACTTTGATTATGCCGTTAATGGACTGCCTGTGTATTTGTCAGAAAGCATACAGCAGGAAATCGGCATGAAACACGCTATTGAAGTGACAGTCAGCAATAATTCCGTTAAGAAATACCGTCGTTACGCGGTGAATTATCAGGCGTCAGAGACAAAGGATGCTAAGCTGGATGTGCAGTTTATCGACGCTTTGGACTCTGCCAATCGTCTGTATCAGGAAACAGTAGAACAGCGGGAAATTGCGGATGTCAAAAACATTGCGCTGGGGTATTTCGCAGACCGGACAGAAGGCATCCGTTTACAGTGGTTTGTGAATCTTTATGACCGGATATTCCTCATCGAAACAGACAGTACCTTGCCGGAGCAAACGGCAGTGACAGAAACGGAACCGGAAACAGTGATCAATGCGTCCACCAATTCCTGAGAATCTGAAAAGAAAGGAGACAGTCTATGGAGTGGCAAAAAGCGAAAAAATTCGTCATTGTGCTGCTGGTGATGTTGAACGCCTGCTTGGCAGTACTCAATTATCAGCAGAACCGGGAAAGCGCCATGACTGCTTCTCAGGAAAAGGCGATTTTTGAAGTGCTTTCCAAAAACGGTATTACCATGTATACAGACCTCATTACGGAAACAGAACCTATGAGCCGTCTGGCATGCATGGTGCCAACATACACCAAAGAAGATCTGGAACGGGCGTTTTTTGACGGAGAAAAGACCACAGTCGTTCCCAGCCAGACCACTACCGTATATCGTACCTCTACATCAGAACTGACAGTGGAAGGCCCACACGGCACCCTCACATTCCCGCAGGTGGCAAAAGAAAAAGGCCAGCTGAGCCGGGGAGAAGCTCTGAAAATAGCAGAGGAATACATGGATGGCAAAGAGAAGATCTTCGGGGAATTTGTTTCCTATGACATTTTGGAAACCGAGGAAGGCTACTGCGTGGTGTTCTATGAAAAGTATGACGATACCATTGTGTTTTCCAATTACTTCCGGGTGTTTGTATCTCAGGCAGGTATTTATCAGGTGCAGTTTGTTTATTGCCCTGTGGTGGGATACAATGGCGAGAAAAAAGATATTTTCTACGCCGATGAAGCATTGCTCACATTTATGCGGGAACTGCGGAAAAACCAGCCCGAAGGGGCTTTTACCGTAAATCGTATGGAACTTGGCTACGACCTGTCGGATAAAGAAAGCCAGACCAAAGAAGGCATGCTTTATGGGGTGCCCTGTTACCGCATTTATCTCATGGAACAGACGGAGCCATACATCATCAACGCCTATACATGCAAACTCATCAATGAAGAATAAAACAGACAGACTTGCGATGAAAGATCGCAGGTCTGTTTTTTTGTACAGGCACACCCCCTTATGCCCGGCATATATTGTGCATAACAGGATTTTTCCGGGAGGTGGGAATATGGAGGGAAGCATGCTTTTGTCAGAAGTCCCTCTGGGACAGAGCTGTCAGGTAGTGGAAAGCCGCCTGCTGCGGCTGCTGGATCTGGGTTTTTGCGAAGAAAGTCAGGTGGTGCCCTTGTATACATGCCCTTGGGGCGGCACACGCCTGTATCATGTCAAACAGACCCGCATTGCCCTTCGGGACAGCGATGCGGCACAAATCCAAGTGAAGGCGGTGGAATGAGGATGGGTGAGGAAAAAAGACCATGTATCGCACTGGCAGGTAATCCTAACACGGGAAAAAGCACTCTGTTCAATGCTTTGACGGGGCTGAAACAGCATACAGGCAACTGGTCTGGAAAAACCGTAGGCAGGGCAGAAGGAAGGTTTCTCTTAGGGGGAAAAGAGGCGGTTTTGGTAGACCTGCCGGGGATTTATTCCCTCTTTTCCGCCGGAGCGGAAGAAGCCTGCGCGCGGGATTTTCTGGCTTTTGGTGATGCGGACGCTGTGGCAGTGGTGGTGGATGCATCCGCTTTGGAACGTCATCTGCCTTTGGCTTTGCAGGCCATGGAATTGATGCCCCGCTGTGTGCTGTGCCTGAATCTGGCAGACGAAGCGGAGAAAAAAGGCATTCAGATTGATGATAAAAAGCTGTCAGCTTTGACAGGTGTTCCCGTGGTGAAAACTGCCGCCAGAACGGGAAGAGGATTGTCAGATTTGACAGCAGCTTTGGAGAAAGTCATGGAACAGGAACCACATGTGCGCCATACGCCTTTTCATAAGGCTTTGCCAGCGGACTTTGGGAAGCTGTTGGCAGAAGGAGAAAAACTGCTGCCGGAAAGCGAAAACAGACCGCTCCTTCTGGATTTCCTTTGGCAAAATGAGGAGGACGTTTTATCAGAAGAAGTTGGCGAAGAACTGCGCCAATGGAGAACCAGATGCAATGGGTATTTTGCGGGGGAGGAAGAAGCCCTTGCTGTTTATCGAAAAGAACGTTCCCTTTGTTTTCAGAAACGGGCAGAAACCCTGACAGCTGACGTCTGTAAAAAGGATAAAGCAAAAGCGGATACGACAGCACGGATGGATAAACTGTTTCTGCGGAAACGGACAGGGGTGCCGTTGATGTTGCTTTTGCTGGCGCTGGTGTTCTGGATTACGGCAGTGGGAGCCAATGTGCCTTCTCAATGGCTCATGTCCGTCTTTACCCAGTTGGGGACAGCATGCCGCAGTGCGTTGGTGTCTTGGGGGAGCCCTGTCTGGCTGGAAAGCCTGCTCATGGATGGGGTGTTCTTGACGGTAAGCTGGGTGGTTTCTGTGATGCTGCCGCCAATGGCTATCTTCTTTCCTATGTTTACCCTGCTGGAGGACTGTGGTCTGCTGCCAAGGATTGCTTTTCAGTTGGATGGGCTGTTTCGTCGGGCAGGAGCGCACGGAAAACAGGCGCTAACACTTTGTATGGGCTTTGGCTGCAATGCCGCAGGGGTTACGGCATGTCGTATCATTGATTCCCCCAGAGAAAGGCTCATTGCCATACTGACCAATAATTTTGTGCCTTGCAATGGGCGGTTTCCAACAATTTTGCTGCTGACGGCAGTGTTCTTGTCAGCAGGAAGGCCGTGGATGTCTGGGATTACTCTTTTTGTGGTCATTGGGCTTTCGGTGGGTATGACATTGCTGGTTTCTTTCTTCCTGAGCCGAACGGTGCTGCGGGGGATGCCTTCTGCCTTTGTGCTGGAATTGCCGCCTTTTCGCCGTCCCCAGATTGGGCAGGTGCTTGTCAGAAGCTTGCTGGACAGAACCATTTTTGTGTTGGGGCGTGCCATGACTGCGGCGGCACCGGCAGGGGCAATCATCTGGCTGCTCCAGCGGATTCCTGTGGGAGATGGTACGCTGTTGACACAGATTGCCATGTTTCTGGAACCCTTGGGAGGGCTCATGGGGCTTTCGGGCCCTATCTTGATGGCCTTTCTGTTAGGGCTGCCTGCCAATGAGATTGTACTGCCCATTCTGCTGATGTTTTACAGTCAAAGCGGCATGTTGGTGGAAGGGGGCAGCCAGACAGGGGCAATGCTGGCGGCAAACGGCTGGACTTGGACGACGGCTGTCTGTGCCATCTTGTTTTCACTGAATCATTTTCCCTGTGCTACTACGCTGCTGACTATCCGCAAGGAAACGGGCAGCCGGAAATGGACAGCGATTTCCTTCCTGCTGCCAACAATTATTGGGATTTGTCTATGTGCCGCAGTTCATGGGTTCTTCTGTTTGTTTGGTTTGGCTTAATTTTTTGGAAAAAATGTGCTATACTGAGTACTTGAAAAGGAACAAAAGAAGGCGGTGGCAGAAATGAACGAAAATTTATGGAAATTACTGGAGATGGCAAAAGCAGACCCTGCTTTGCTGGCTGCCCTGGAAGCAACCAGAAAGGAAGCAGACCCGGCATTGGCTCTCTGCACATTGGCAACGAAAAAAGGCTTTCCCATTACCGTAGGGGAATTGTTTGGAGAAGGAGAGGAGTATACTTCCAATCTGCTCAAAAGCTGCAACGGCGGCGCAAGTTATCCCCTGGATGGCTGGGAAGACGCCTATGATCTGTTTTTCGCGTCTTTGGATGCACTGAAAAACGCATAAAAAGAAGCCGCTTTTCAAAAGAAAAGCGGCTTTTTGTTTTGTGTTAGAACAGCCCTACTTTAGACAGATATTTGTCGATGAGCTGCAATTTTGCTTCTGTGGAGTATCCCATTTTCTTGCTGATGAAGGAACACAGCAGTTCAATGGTGAACAGCACCGCAACGTAGGAGTTGAAGAAGGTATTGCTGTCTACGCTGACAGTGAGCAGCTGAGTGGCATACTTTGCCAGAGGGGAACTTGCTTTGTCCGTAATGAGAACGATCTTTGCGCCGGCTTCATAAGCCATCTGGGCTGCCAGCAGGTCCATTTCCGAATAACGGGGGAAGCTGACGGCAACGATACAGTCATTTTCCGTAATGTCGCAAAGATGGTCGATGACGTTAAGAGCAGGGTGGGATGTTTCGTAAACATCCGGCAGCAGATGCTTCAACAGCAGAAGCAGCATATCCCCTACGCAGGAGTTTGCACGGGATGTGACAATGAATTTCCGTTTGCTGCCTGTGATCAGTCCCGCTGCCCGTTCAAAGGACAGGGAATCGTTCTGGTTTACGCAGGATTTCAGGTTTTGCAGCACATTGGAAAAATAGCTTTCCATGATGTCGCTCTGATCCAGCTTGCCAATGCTCAGCTTCAGTCTTTCAGACGGAATGGTGATGTTGTCAGAAACGCTGTTGATACGCTCTGTATAAGTTTTGCGGATGCTCCGCTGGAAATCCATGAAGCCTGTATACCCCAGTGTGCGGGTGAAGCGAATGACAGAGGAGTCGCTGACTTGCAGGCGTCTTGCGATTTCCGTCGATGTGATGAAACATGCTTCTGCAAAATTATCCAGAATAAACTCAGCAATGAGTTTTTCTTTTTTTGTCAGCTTTACGCCCATAAGCTGCGCCCGTAGTTCTTCTGTCATACTCTCCCTCTTTTCCATTTCTTGCATATACTATGTAGCCCCATTTTCTCACACTCCCCAGCCCTTTTCAATAGAAAAAGTAAAAAAGCCGTAAATTTTCAAAAAATATACATTCGCCTTTGTCCAAAATGTTGTAAGGCGGCTGGTTTTCGTATATAATAAGGCAATGTATGAATTGGAAAATTTCGTTTAGGAGGAGATTATTTGGCAGAAACGATAGCAAATTGGTTTGTAACAACATTTGAAGGTACGCTGGCGCGGGAATGGATTGTATTTTTGGTTTCCCTGCTTCCCATTCTGGAGCTGCGCGGCGGCATCATTGCGGGCTTTGCCATGAATATGGAATGGCTGCCCACATTCATCATCGCATATATCGGCAATATTTTGCCCATTCCCTTTATCCTGCTGTTCATCCGGTATATCTTCAAGGTGCTGAAAAAGACACCTATGCGCCGGGTGGTGGAATGGTGTGAACGCAGAGCGGAACAGAAAAGTGAGCAGATCCGCAAATACGCTTATTGGGGCGTATTCCTGTTTGTAGCGGTGCCTTTGCCCGGTACCGGCGCATGGATGGGTGCTCTCATCAGCGCATTGTTGGGCATGGACCCCAAAAAGACATTCCCTGTCATCATGTTAGGGGTTTTGACAGCTGGCATCATCGTATCCGTACTGTCCTTCGGTCTGCTGGGCAGTCTGGGACTGTAAGAAGGGGGAGAGAACATGTCAGAACGTATTTCAACACCTTCCAGAACCAAACAGATCATTGAGGAAAACGGCTTTTACTTCAAAAAGAATTTTGGTCAGAACTTCCTCATTGACAGCAACATTCTGGATAACATCGCAGAATGCGCCGGTGTCACAAAAGAGGACTGTGTGCTGGAAATTGGCCCCGGTATCGGCAGTTTGACACAGGTATTGGCAGAACACGCCAGAGAAGTGGTTGCCATTGAAATTGACAGCAACCTGATCCCCATTCTGTCTAAAACACTGGCAGATTATGACAACATCGAAGTTCGCAATCAGGACATTTTGAAAACAGATATTGACGCCATCATTCGGGAGAAGAATAATGACCGTCCCATCAAAGTGGTGGCAAACCTGCCTTATTACATCACCACACCCATCATCATGGACTTGTTGGAAAATGAGCGAAAAGTAGATACCATTACCGTTATGGTACAGAAAGAAGTAGCAGAAAGAATGCAGGCAGGCCCCGGGGATAAGGAATATGGTGCCCTGTCCATTGCGGTACAGTATTACTGTGACGCCCATCTGGACATGATTGTGCAGCCGTCCTGTTTTATGCCCCGTCCCAAGGTGGCTTCCGCAGTCATCACACTGAAAGTGCTGCCGGAGCGCAAAATTGCCGCAAAAGATGAAGAACTGTTCTTCCATCTGGTGAAATGCGCCTTTGGACAGCGCCGGAAAACACTGCTGAACTGTCTGTTCAATCAGGGAAATCTGGGATTTTCCAAGGAAGAATGGACAGAAATTCTCACTTCTTTGGGCTGGGACCCTCGTGTCAGAGGGGAAGCATTGTCCATTGAGGATTTTGCCAAACTGACAGACGCGGTTTTTGAAGCAAAACAGAATCAGTAAATAGATATGCTCTGACAACAGCAACTTCCCCTTAAGAAAACAATGATTTTTCTTTTTTTGATTTCTTAAGGGGAATTGCGATAGCTGTCTTCATAAGAAAACATAATAAATAAAATCTTACAAAAATAAGAAAGCTGAAATCTTCTATATCATAAAGATTTCAGCTTTCTTTGTTTTCTTATGAAGATGTCCCTAAAGTTTGGGCATATTTTTTGTCTAAAAAAGGAAATCCCATTGTATTTTTATGTGAACATGTTATGCTGAAAATATCTCCCTAGGGGGGATATGAAGGAGGGATTTTATGGCACATCATCACGATACCAAACAAGTGCTGAACCGCCTTTCCAGAGCCATTGGACATCTGGAAGCGGTGAAAAAGATGGTAGAGGAAGGGCAGGATTGCAGTCAGGTGCTGATTCAGCTGGCAGCGGTGAAGTCTGCCCTGAACAATACGGGAAAAATCATTCTGAAAGACCATATCAACCATTGCATTGTGGAAGCTGTGGAAACGGGGGATAAAAAAGCTCTGGAGGATTTGTCGGCAGCCATCGACCAGTTCATGAAATGAGGGGATTTCTATGACATCGCAAAAAACAGCTATTTTCTGGACAATTCTGGCGGCGGGGCTTTATGCTCTTAATGCTCCCGTGTCTAAATTGCTGTTGGAAGAAGTACCGCCAACCATGATGGCAGCCCTGCTGTATCTGGGGGCAGGCATTGGATTGGCAGTGGTGCGCCTTGTTCAGCGCATGACAGGAAAAGGAAAGAAAGAAGCCCCTTTGACAAAAAAAGACATGCCCTACACTGTGGGAATGGTGGTGCTGGATATTGCCGCACCCATTTTTCTCATGGTTGGCTTGACCATGACCACGGCGGCAAACGCTTCTTTGCTCAATAATTTTGAAATCGTTGCCACGGCAGTCATTGCCCTTTTTATTTTTCGGGAAGCCATATCCAGACGGCTCTGGTTGGCTATTGTTCTGGTGACCATTTCCAGTGCCATCCTTTCCGTGGAGGATGTGACCAGCTTTACATTTTCCTATGGTTCCATATTTGTATTGCTGGCTTGTGTGTGCTGGGGGCTGGAAAATAACTGTACCCGCATGATTTCCCATAAAGACCCTTTGGAGATTGTTGTCATCAAAGGCTTTGGATCCGGTCTGGGATCACTGGTACTGGCGTTTTTCCTTGGGGAAAATGCATTGCCATTGGTTTATGGGGTGTGTACCTTGCTACTGGGATTTGTCGCCTATGGCTTGAGTATTTTCTTTTATATCTATGCCCAAAGGTATCTGGGGGCAGCCAAAACAAGCGCCTATTACGCACTGGCACCTTTCATGGCAACAGCCCTTTCTCTGGTGATCTTTCGGGAAAAACCGTCAATATCCTTTTTTATCGCCCTGCTGATTATGGCTGTGGGGACATATTTTGCCTCTACGGACAATGCTGAGGAGAAATAAAAGGAATTTTGTCGGAATCGTAAAGAACATTCTTTCTCAAATGACAAAGAATACCTGTGGAAAGAAAAAGAAGGGGACAGAACATCAGATTCAAATGTTCTGTTCTCTTTTTTGTGTGAAAAAAGAGTTGATTTTGCCCTTTCTATATATGGTGGAGGCAAAAGAAAATTTCTACCATATCTTTGATTTTTCAACAAATCCAACAGTACCTGACAAAAACAAAGCCCTTTCGGCAAGCCAAAATCCTGCGGTCTTTCCCAAAATTCTCCATGAAATCCGACAGTGTCCTCCATAGGCTGACAGGAAATGTGCTTTGTCGCAAAAATCGAGGAAAAAGCCGAAAAAATGGCGGTTTTTCCGTCGGGATTTGTCTGCCGAAACCGTATTGTCACGGCATGTATACTGTACTATAATCAACCCAAAAGCAAGAATGTTTGTCATATTCATGCAGCAAACTACAAAGCGGAGGGATTGATTTTGAGCCAAATGAAAATAAAAGTGCTGTTAGCCGATGATAATAAGGATTTTTGTGATATTGTCGTGAATTATTTGCAGAAGCAGGAAGATATGCAGGTGGTAGCCGTTGCCATGGACGGCATCGACGCCATGAACAAGATTCGGGAATACCGTCCCGATGTGGCAGTCATTGACGGCATCATGCCCAGACTGGATGGTATTGGTGTGCTGGAAAGACTCCAGAAAAACCCGGATATGCACCAGCCAATCACCATCATTTTGTCTGCATTAAGTCAGGATAAAGTGGTGCAGCGTGCCATGGAATTAGGGGTTGGGTATTACATGATGAAGCCTTTTGACCTGGAAGCCCTGAGCCAGCGTATCCGTCAGCTCATGCAGGAACAGCCCGCAGTGAAACCTGCAGGCAGTGTATTTGCGGCAGCGGCACCTGCGGCACAGGGGACAGTGGATCTGGAAACAAGAGTTACCAACATCCTTCATGAAATCGGTGTGCCTGCTCATATCCGTGGGTACCATTACATGCGGGAAGCCATCATGATGAGTGTTAATGATATGGATGTCCTCAATTACATCACAAAGGAACTGTATCCTTCCATTGCCAAAAAGTGCAACACCACACCCAGCCGGGTGGAACGTGCCATCCGCCATGCCATTGAAGTGGCTTGGAACCGGGGAAAAGTGGAAGTCATCCATGAATTATTCGGTTATACCGTAAACAACCATAAGGGCAAACCCACCAATAGTGAGTTTATTGCCCTCATTGCCGACAGACTGCGTCTGGAGCAGAAAGCCGGCTGAACAACGGGAAATGCCTTGTCTGCTGTCTTACTCCCTTGCGGCAGCAGAGCTTGTTCCACATAATGCCTCCATACAAAAATCAGGGTGGATTCGTTGATGAATCCACCCTGATTTTGTTTGTTTTGATAGAAAAAAGGATGATTTTGTGATAAGATCATTCAGAGGGTTACCCTTTGGCGGTTCAGTCACTTCCTATGAGAGGAGGTGACGCCTATGGTTACATACGAAGGCTTATTTGCTTTTTGTTTGTTAATCATTGGAGTGATTTCCTTGTTGCAAAACAAGAAGAAATAAAACAACGACCGCCTAACCTGCGAAGTTAGACGGTCAAAGCCAACTTAAACGGGACTGACCGCCCTTCCACAAGCGGTAGCCCTTTTCTAAGACTATCTTACAGCCTTTGCAGAGAATTTGCAAGGGCTTTTTTCTGCTTAATATCTCCGATTCACATAATCATCAATGACGGATTTTCGGCTTTCCTCCTGAAACACCCCTTCTTCCCGCAAACATTTTAATATGAGTGTGCTGGTGGAGTGGAGGATGATACCTTCTTCCTCAATGACGATTTCAAAGAGCTTTCCCTTGAGGAATTTACTGCGAATCTTGATAAAATAGGCTTCCACCCCTTTATAGTCCAGCATCCGTAGGGCTGTCAGGGTGGCTTTATCTTTTTTGCTGTAATAGTAATTGCTCTTTTCCATATAATCCCGTTTCAGTTCATAATCCATGTCACGGGTGGTGCTGACTGTTTTCATTTCTTTTGCCAGCGCGTTGTAATACTGATAGTTAAACAACGCTTTTTCCAAAGTATCCATGTTACGAAAGGGGCCGATGTCGCCATAGATCACGGCTTCGTAATTGCGCTGCAAATATTCCCGTTTGGTCATATCGCCCTTGGCATACTGGTCGATCAAACTTTGGCGGTATTTGAAATATTTTTGTATGGCATTCATGAATCCAACCTCTTTCCCAGCCATTCCCTATGGTGTGACCCTTCCTGTCCTGTTACAATGAACAAAAAAGGGGAGGGTTTTATGGCAACATTTTTGGAGTATTATGAGCGGGAGATCATGTCCCGCCTGACCATGGCAGACCTGATACTGAAAACCGGACAGGAGCCTTATGATCTGACGCAGATGCTTTCCTGCCTGCAATTATCGAAAGAACAGGCGGAGTCTCTGCTGGAAACAGCCCTTGTCAGGGGCATTACACGGAGCCAGTTCCTTGTGCTGCTCCAAAAGGGTGACAGTGTCATCTGTCGGATGTTTCAGCGGGAACTGCGCTGTGGTTTGCCTGCTGTTTATACACCGGCACAGATTTCCTACATCTATGACTTAGACTTGGAGCAAGTGGAACAGGCAGCGGAACAGACGGGGCTCAATCCCTGTCAGGGAAAAAGCCTATCCCGCCTGTTTTCCGCCATTGATCTTAGTCGTACACAGTACTGGTTCTGAGGCTGTCAGCCACTTCTTTGCCAGCCAGTGCTTCCACCAGTGTCAGGGCGAAAGTCATGGCTGCGCCGGGGCCTTTGCCGGTGATGACATTGCCGTCGCGGCATACTTTGTCAGCAACAGGTGTTGCACCAATGAGGCGATCTTCCATGCCGGGATAGATAGTAGCTTTTTTGCCCTGCAAAATGCCCAGATGTCCCAATACCATAGGAGCGGCACAAATAGCACAGACAAATTTGCCTTCTTCATGGAATTTCAGCAGGAGTTTACCCAGTGCTTCATTGTCCTGCAGATTCTGAGCACCAGGCAGTCCGCCGGGAAGAATCAGCATATCTGCTTCGGATGCTACTTTTTCGTCAAAGAGCATGTCCGCACGATACGTAACACCGTGGGAACCTGTTACAGACAGTGTGCCCGCAAGAGAAACGAATTTCGCGTCTAAGCCTGCTCTGCGCATAAAGTCCAATGGTGTCACAGCTTCCATTTCTTCAAAGCCGTCTGCCAGAAAAATCAATGCTTTTTTCATGTGAAAAACACCTCCGTTACTGTTTTTTGGCATAGCCAAATGTATTTTTTATGTTTACTGATTTTATTATATGCGTTTTTTTGCTTTTTTTCAATGGAACAAAAAGAAGGGTGTCTCAAATGGATTGACAGGTGGTTTGCGAGCGGGTATCCTAAGGAAAAAAGGAGGCGTGTTATGGAAATCGAACGGAAGTTTTTGACCAAGGAAGTGCCTTTTTCTCTGGCGGATTTTCCCGCGCGGAAAATTTCCCAGTGTTATATCAGCATGTCCCCCACCATTCGTCTGCGGCAGTGGGATGACCGTTATATTTTGACAGTAAAGGGAAAAGGACTGCTGGCGAAAGAGGAATTTGAATTGGAAATCACCAAGGAGGAATATGACCATCTGCTGACAAAGGCAGAAAGTCCTGCTGTGGAAAAAGTGCGGTATCTGGTACCGTTGGAGGATGGCTTGACGGCAGAAGTGGATGTATACGAAGGAAAGCTGGCAGGGCTTATGACCACAGAAGTGGAATTCCCTACACTGGAAGAAGCGGAAGCCTATGAGCCGCCCTATTGGTTTGGGAAAGACGTATCCTTTGACCATCGGTATAAAAATACCAGTCTGTCTTTATATGGCATACCGGAAGAACAGGAATGAAAAAGGGCTGTTAGGGGCATCTTCATAAGAAAACAAAGCAAGCTGGAATCCATTGTTTCCTAAGGATTTCAGCTTGCTTATTTTTTTGAGACTTTATGTTTTCTTCTGAAGATAGCCGTCGCAATTCCCCTTAAGAAATCAAGAAAAACAAATAACAATGTTTTCTTAAGTGGAATCTGCTTTTACACAGCCTTTTTTTCGTTCTTTTTTCTTTTCCCTCAGCATAGACTGTATCGGAAAGACAAGCAAAGGGGAGAAGAAACGTGTATCAACGGCGATATGATAAAGTGTATCTGATGCTGCGGCAGGAAACGGCAGGTTATGGCATGGGCAGTCGGGGGCCTTGGGGCAGCTGTATTCTGGAAATCAAAAACGGACAGGGAAAATTAACGGTGGCGGTGGAAGGACTGCGCCCCCTTATCCATGGACAGTATCAGGTTTATGGGCTTTTGGCAAAGGACGGAGAATGCAAGGGGATTTCCTGCGGTGAGTTGACTGTGAACAAACAGGGACACGGAGAAATGGCATGGGACTTTGATCCGGATGCTTTGGGCGGCGGTTACACTGTTGAGGATTTGTTTGGGGTTACGGTGGCAACGGAAACGGGAAACAGCCTGTCTGCGCCTTTGACTGCCTATGTAGGGGAAAAACGGCAGTGGCGTGCTCTGTTTTCTCCTTTGGAGGAGGAACCAGTGTTGCAGGCGGCGGAAACGGCTGTGCTGGAGCGTCCCGTTGTGGAGGAAAAAGCTCAGGTCATTGAATTACCCCAAAGAGAACCAGAGCCAAAAGAAGAAAAAACAGAAATCATCCAGCAGACAGCTCCTGCTAAGGAACAGCCGGACTTTTCCTACCATGGGAATTTCCGTGGATTGCTGAAAAAATTCCGTCAGGAAATGGCGGAACTGGAGGAAATGGGCATTTTAACGGCGGAGGAAAGCGCAAGGATACTGGGGAAAAAGTCTGTGGAAGCTGCAAAGAACGGAAAGGACTGCCGGGAGGTTCCCATAGAGATTATCAAGAAAGAAGAACAGGCAGAGCCGCCCAAAGAGCAGGAACGGGTTTCCTGGGTGGAAGCGGATGAACCAGAGCCAGAGGAAAAACAGGAAGAAACCTTACATACAGAAACCCAGAAGGCGAAGGAATGTGAGGAAGAAGCAGAGGAAATGCAGGAACCCAAAACAGAGGTGGAATGGGATTTCTTTGCGGGCAATCGTCGTATGACGCCTTTTGCAGATGGAACGCCGTGGATTTGCATTTCTCTGAAAGAGCTTCTTTATTTCGGTGAAATTCCATCTCAGCGGCAGCGGGATTTCTTTTTCCTGTTGTGTTATCATCGTTATGGACACCTCATTTTGCATCAAAGAGAAGATGGCATGGAGGTGGGTCTGCCGGACAGCTATGACAGCAGTGCCCGACGCCGGGCAGAAGGATTAGGCTTTACGGAATTTCGTCCCCTGCCGGGACAAAAGGACATGGGTTACTGGATTGGGCGTCTTTCACGCTAGGAACTTCCAAAAAACCGTTGCGGAATTTTCGTTTCGATAGTATGATAAATACAATGCGAATCTGAAAAAAAGGAGCAACATCATGAGAATACGGAAAAAACCTTGGGCAGAGGAAGAACTTGCCCAGAACGACCATGTGATGAAAAACGCCGAAGCCCTGAAAGGCAAATGGCGGGAATATTTTGGCAATGACAATCCCATTTATGTGGAAATCGGCTGCGGCAAAGGCGGCTTCATCCGTAAAAATGCAGAAGCTTATCCCCATATCAATTTTGTGGGTATTGAACGGAATCTGAGCGTTGTGGCGGTAGCGGCAAGACGTACCACAGAAGAACTGCCGAACTTGGCACTGGTATGGGATGACGCGAAAAAGCTGTCTGATTTCTTTGAAGTAGGGGAATTCCAGCGGCTGTATCTGAATTTCAGCGACCCTTGGCCCAAAAAACGGCAGTATAAACGCCGCCTGACTTACAGAGGATATTTGCAGAGCTATCGGGAAGCCTTTGGTGACAAAGGGGAAATCTTCTTCAAAACTGACAACCGAAATCTCTTTGAATTTTCCCTCAATGAATTCTGCGCCGATAACTGGAAACTGTCCAACATTTCTTTAGACCTGCACAATAGCGATTATGAAGGCAATATCATGACAGAGTATGAAGAAAAATTCTCTGCGCAGGGGATGCCTATTTACCGTCTGGAAGCTCGTTACGGCATGGACGAAGAACAGAAAAAAGACTGAGATTAAAAAAGCACGAAATCCAAGAGATTTCGTGCTTTTTTGTTAGGATAGTGTACCTCCTCGGATAAGAAAGAGGGCTTCATCCACATGCTCTTTTTTTACATAAAAAGTATAAGAGATTTTCACGGAATTAACGCCGCCAAAGCCGCTGAAGGAGATGCTTTGATTGACGTTGTCCATTTTGACGCGGTAAGGGATGTTGTTTTCCACCAGAATGTTGAGGATACGCTCTTTTTCAGCCGCGGTGGATACGGTGATGCATTTTGTCATTCGAACCATAGGCACGCTCCTTTCTAAGGCCTTTTTTTCATTAATATCATATTTTTTCAGCGTTTTTCAATTTTGAAGATATTGACATATATAGATGATCGATATATTATATAGATAATCTATATATGGAGGTGGAAAGATGGCACAGGAAAAAGGTGTAGGCAATACATCCGTATTGCTGCTGAAACTTTTGGAAGAAAAGGACATGTACGGCTACGAAATGATCGAAACGCTGGCAGCTCGTTCTGACGATACCTTCCGATTGAAGGCAGGAACCCTCTATCCCATACTGCATGGGCTGGAAAAAGACGGTTTTGTCACATCCTATGAGGAAGCGGCAGAGGGGCGCACCAGAAAGTATTATCGTCTGACGGAAACAGGCAGGGGGGAACTGGCAAAACAGACCGAAAGATGGAACGCTTATGCGGCGGCAGTACATAAGGTATTGAATGGGGGTGCTTGCTGTGAAGGGATTTAAAGAGATATGGGGCAGATGGAAAGCATGGCTGGCGAAGGATACACTGTCGGAAGAAGACCTTGTGCGGGAAGAAGTGGCAGACAGATTTCGCAGCCATCTGGCAGAATGCCGGAAAGCATGGAAAGCAGCCGGCATGACAGAGGCGGAACAAAAACAGGCGGAAGAAGCAGAAATTTCTTTGATTCTGGCAAAGATGGAAAGCGAAGAAAAGAAAGAAGAAAAAATCGAGGAAAAAGCAGAACCGGAAGCACAGCTTTCTTCTGCTGAAATGCAGGCATATGTAGATACGGTTTGTGACCAGATTCGTTGGAAACAGACCAGAAAAGCTGTGGCGGAGGAATTGACAGACCATTTGCTCCTGCAGAAGGAAGCCTTTCTGGCGGAAGGATTGTCGGAGGAAGAAGCGGAAAAACGCACTGTGGAGGAAATGGGTGACGGCATTGCGGTAGGCATGGCTTTGGACAGAACTCATCGTCCCAAGCCGCAATGGCAGATGGTGTTGGTGGCGGCGGTATTGCTGTCCATGGGTCTGTTCTGCCGATTGACCATCGATCAGGTATCTTTTGGTATAGATATTGTGGTGCCGGTGCTTTTGGCTGTGGCACTGTTTGGGGCGGCATATTTTCTGGATTTTACCCTGCTGGCAAGAAAGGCAAAATGGGTGATTCTGTTATTTCTGGCAATGCTGATTTTGGCTGTTCCTTTTGTAGAAAAAAGCGGCGGAGAAAGTGTATTTTTCTTTTTTGATTACGCTTATGCATTGACAGGAATGGCCTTGCTGGCGCCTTTGCCTTTTCTTTCTGTACTGTTTTTCATGAGAGGAAGAAAAGAAAGAGGATACTGGTTTAGCTGGCTGGCAATGGCAATTCTGGCGGCACTGCTGTTTTCTTTTGGGAAAATTTCTATGGTATTGATTTTTTCCATCTCTGCCTATGGCGCATTTGCTGTGGCAGTGGGAACAGACTGGTTTTCCATGGGAAAACAGAAGGGAAAACGGCTGTTGGCGCTGACAACAGGAGCAGGCATTGGGGTAGGAGGACTGGCGATGCTTGGAATACCTGCCCTGCGGTATCGGCTGAGCTTTGCCGTTGCGCGCGTGACAGGCGGGGAATTTGGAGGCGGTTATTTCAGATATCTGGTGGAAAATATCTGGGAAAACTGTCGTTGGCTGGGCAGTGGAACCCTTCCCCAGAACGAAATGGCAATGAGCGTACAGCTTGTGCTTTCTCAAAGACAGGACTTGTTCAGCAATGACATTTTGCTGTCCAGACTGGGTTTTGCCTATGGAAAACTGGTGGTGGCGCTGGTATTGGCGGTGTTTGCCTTGTTTTTCCTGCTGTCTTTTCAGCAGATCCGAAAACAGCGCAGTGCTTTTGGACGGATGACGGCTTTTTCCATCTGGTTGGTGCTGCTCATGCAGACCGTATTCTTTACGGCTTATAATCTGGGATTTATGTTGGTGGCACCTTATGCGCTGCCTTTGGTGAGCTATGGCAATACGGTGCTGTGCATCAACGCTCTGCTTGTGGGGCTGCTCTGCTCCGTATTCCGTCGGGGCGAAGGTGTCCGGGATAAAGACTTGGCGGCGGCATAAAAAAAGAGAGAGAATGTTTTTACATTCTCTCTCTTTTTTTAGTTCCAATAAAGGTTTGGCAGAACACCCAAGAAAATAAAGATTGCCACAATAATCCAGAAGGATACGGTGAATATCTTTTCTTTGGGTGCGTCTGTATCAGCCGGTAAAGCAGGCGCTGGTGCAGGGTTCCGCCGCAGGAACAGATAAATGAGCAGTGCCAGGAAAGGCAGGAAGATCAAGCATTGCAGACCTACGCTCACCAGTTCCTGTGCGAAAGAAAGTTCTTCCACAACACCTTGCTGGGGTGTCTGGGCGGTGGTGGCAACGCAGTTTAATGCGTTGATGAGAAAATGGGGCAGCATAGAGGCAAAGATGGAGCCGGTGCGCTGTACCATAAACGCGAAGATCACGCCCAGAAGAAAGGCGTACAATGCCTGCTGAAGATTCATGTGAAGCATAGCAAACATGAGAGCACTCATCAGCAGGGCTTTTTTCGCTCCTAAACTCCGATAGCCATGCAGAGCAGCGCCGCGGAAGAGCAATTCTTCAAAAACAGCGGGCTGTACGGCAATGACGAACAGCAGAGAAAAGAGGGAGCTGTCGTTAAGTTCCCCCATGGCTTGCTCTACCAGATTGGGTTGGAGCGGAGATGTGAGCACCACGATCATGGAAATGAAGGGCAGAGAGCAATAAGCGATGCCAAGGCAAAGCAAGGCGTTTTTCCAGTTTAAAGGCTTAATGGAAAAGCATTCCTTCACCGAGGCTTTCTCCGTTTTTACATAAATGACCAGCATGGGAATGAATACCAAAAACTGCATGATGATGTTTGACCAGTCTGAAGGCAGACCCATAACGTTTGTCAGCAAAAGCCCCAGCACCGTAGAGCCAATCATGAAGAATAGAAATACAAACAGAAAGTATTGGTTTGCGCGTCGTGCCATAAAATTCCTCCTTAATTCAAAATAAAAAACTTCCGGCGCAGGGAAAAGAGGCCCCTTCCCCGCCCGAAAGTTCCGTGTGTCCGTTTGTTTTGTCTGGAAAGCTCAGATTTCTGTTTCCTTTTCTGTGTCAGATGCCGTGATGGCTGCCGCCTGATTATATTTTTTGTCATATTTGCGGTTGATATATTCTGTGCAGAACATTTTGATGGTGGCGAAAATAGGTACCCCGATAAACATACCCAAAGGCCCCATGACAGCACCGCCTACCACAACGGCAAGGATGATCCACAGCGGGCTTACATCCAGAGAGTTCCCCAGAATCTTGGGCCCCAGGAAGTTGCCGTCAAACTGCTGCAAAGCAAGGATGAACAGACCGACCCAGATGCCGTGGATGGGGCTGATGAGCAGTGTGATGATGACTGCGGGAATGCCCCCCAGGAATGGCCCGAAATAAGGAATCATGTTGGTAACGCCGATGATCAGACTCAATACCAAAACCAGAGGCGCTTTGATGAGAGTCAGACCAATGAACGCCAGAATGCCGATGATCAGAGAGTCCAGGGCTTTGCCTACGATGAAGCTCTGGAAGATATTGTGGATACGGCTGCCGTTGTAAAGAATACGGTTTGCTGTTTTTTCAGAAGTCAGAGCATAAATGACTTTCCGCAGCTGGCGCAGAAAGTTTTCTTTGTCAAAGAGCATATAAAATGCAATGAAGATCGCCATGATCAGATTGAATACGAAACGTCCCATGGTGAAGACGTTGCCGATGAAGGTTGCCAACATTTTGGAAATTCCATCGGAATCCTGAAGGAATCCAAATTCTCCGCTGCCTGTCTGCAAGTTTTCAGAAACACCCAGAACCGGTGTCAGCAGTCGGTTGATGATGTTGTTCACATCTTCCCCATCGATGAAGTCTACCTGCATGAAAAGATCTTCGATCTTCTGGTTCAGTGTAGCTGTATAGACGGGAAGCTGTTTGGCAAAATTCACAACAGATGTTTTGATCTCAGGCACCAGATAAATGGCAATCCAGATGATGCCGCCGATGACCATGGTGTAGATCAGCGTAATGGCAATGGCGCGGGTCACCCGCGGATGCCGCTGGAAAAAAGAGTTGTTTTTCATGGTATGCCGTTCAAAGAAATTGATGAAGGGATTCATGACATAGGCGATCATAAAGCCCATGAGAAACGGCAGACACAGACCCTGTGTCACTTTCAGAAATGTATGTATGGTATTGCTGATGCTGGGCAGGTTGCCGACGACTTTTTCAAAAAGTACAGTGGCTGCCAGCACGATGAATACATATACAGCAATTTTAAAATATGGTTGATCTGTTTTTTTCCAATCCCATTTTTTCAATGTCGTTGCGCTCCTTTATTTGTTACTGAATTCCTATCCTACTATACTATGATTTCATGGAATGTGCCATATGGTTTTTGTAAAAATTTTCGGAAGCAGCTATGACTGCGGGGGAATGTGAGATGAAAATGGGATTTTTCTCCGTCTTTTTTCCACATGATAACGATTATATATGGAAACGAAAGCGGGAACAAGGGCAGAAGTTTAAGAAAAACATAATATTTTCCGCCGAAAAGATTACGTTTTCCCCAGTGCGTTGACGTGGATTTTTTTGCTGTTTATAATAAAGAAAAATCGGTCAGAAAGGCGGAAAAACCATGGAAGAAGAAAAAATTCAGCAGTTTGCGTTAGATTTTTTTCGGGTGGAAGAAGAGATCGGCAGCGTTATCATCGGACAGAAAGAACTGGTAAGGAATGTGCTGACAGCAATGGTTGCGGGGGGCAACGTGCTGCTGGAAGGCATGCCCGGACTTGGGAAAACACAGCTGGTCAAAGCCGTGGGGGACGCGGTTGACCTGGAGTTTTCCAGAATCCAGTTTACACCAGACTTGATGCCCGCCGATGTAACGGGCACAACAGTCATGAACCGGGAAGAAAACGGCAATATGTCCTTTGTATTCCGCAAAGGGCCTATCTTTGCCAATCTGGTGCTGGCGGACGAAATCAACCGTGCCACACCAAAGACCCAGTCTGCACTGCTGGAAGCCATGCAGGAACATACGGTCACTGGCGGCAGCCAGACCTACCGCCTGGAAGAACCGTTTTTTGTGCTGGCGACCCAGAACCCACTGGAAACAGAAGGGACATATCCTCTGCCGGAAGCCCAGATGGACCGTTTTCTGTTCAAGCTGGATGTAGCTTTCCCCAATAAAGAGGAATTGATGAAGATCGTCTTGACCACTACCGACGGCAAAGTCCATCGGGCATCCAAGGTGATGGACGGAAAAAGATTGCTTCAGATGCGGGAAATTGCCCAGCAGGTGCCTGTGGCGGAACCGGTGGCGGAATACTTGATGGATTTGATTTTGAAAACCCATCCGGAAAATCCGGAAGCGCCGGAAGTGGTGCGGCAGTATGTGCGCTATGGAGCAAGTCCTCGTGGCGCTCAGGCGGTTTTGCAGGCGGCAAGAATCTTTGCTCTTCTGGCGGGACGATACCATGTGGCTTATGAGGATATCAAGCAGGCGGCGAAACCTGCCCTCAGACATCGTATTTTCCTGAACTTTGAAGGCATGGCAGAAGGAAAAACTTCCGACGAGATCATAGAGGCGTTGTATTAAAATGAAAACACTCAGGGAAGCACTGACAAAAGAATATCTGAAGCGGCTGGAAGAAATGGCCATCCGTCTGAAATACCGCCTTTCCACAGACGGTTACAGCGGTGCCAGACGTTCTATGGCAAAGGGCAGTTCCTTGGAATTTTCCGATTACCGGGAATATGCTGCCGGAGACGATCTGCGGCGGGTAGACTGGAATGGCTTTGCCCGTTTTGGCAAACTGTACCTGAAGCTGTTTCTGGAGGAAAAACAGGCTTCTGTCCATGTATTTCTGGATTGCAGCCGTTCCATGGAACAGGATGGAAAATTCTTAGCGGCAAAGAAATTGGCAGCATCCTTCGCCTATGTGGGACTTTGCGGCGGCGATCAGGTGCATCTGTTTGCCTTTGGGGATACCCTGCGGGCACAGAAGCGGAATCTGGCACAAAAGGGACGCTTTCTGGAAACCGTGGATTTTCTGGACAAACTGGAAGCAGTCGGGGGGACTGCGCCTTTGTCCGCAGCCATGGGATGCGGCCCTTTGCGGCGGGGCATTGCCGTTGTGATTTCTGATTTTATGACAGACAATGGCATCGAGGATACGGTGAAGCTGCTCCAGCAGAAAAAACAGGAGGTTTTGCTGGTACAGGTTCTTTCAAAGGAGGAGGAAGAACCGAAAGTGGGCGGCGCTGTTCGGCTGGTGGATGCGGAAACGGGAGAAAGCAGAGATCTGGAGCTGAACGAAGCCATGGCGGCAGCTTATAAAAAAGCCCTCATGAAACAGCGAGCGGCTCTCAGAGAATTTTGCAGCCGCCGGGATGCTGTTTTTGCCCATGTGCGGGAAGATGAAGACCTGTTAAGGGTGTTATACGAGATGATGAGATAGAACGGAACAAAAAAAGACTGTCTTTCCGGGGGGAACAGACAGTCTTTTTTTTTGAATGTCAGAAAAAAGGAAAAAAGTGGAGCAAATAAGCGGTTCTTTGGGGAAGAACAGAGGGTCAGTGGAGGAAATCTTACAAGAAAGAAGCGAAATTCTTATATTTTTCTGAAACATTGGCATTCCCCTTGCAATGAAAACTGTTTTTCGCTACAATAAAAACAGAAAGGATACCCATGCAGAAATTGCGTAGGATAGGGGGTTAGGAAATGAAGAACTTTTTCAGAGCAGCAAAAATCTGTTTGGCTGCCACAGCAGTTGTTTGTCTGGCGGCTTGCGGAACACCCGAAAACGCGGAGAATACAGCGCAGACGGGGATGACTCCCGCAGAATATGCAACAGCGGCGCTTCAGAGTCTGGAAGAAGCAAACAGCTATAAAGGCGCGATGAATGTGGTTTCCAATATGCAGGACAGCAGTGACAGTACAGAAGTGACGGTTTCCCAGCTCAAGGAGCCTTTCTGTATGCAGATCACAGAGGTGCTCAACAGTGCAGGCGGACAGAGTTATTCCACACAGCGGTATCTGGAAGCGGAAGATACCAACGTGAATCTGTTTATGAATTATAACAACCAGTGGACAGAAATGTCTTTGGAAAAAGACGCGGCTTTGGATTCCGTACAGATTTATGATGTGCGGGAAAATATGATTACACTCCTGCAGCATACATCTACCTGGCAGGAAACAGCAAGAGAAAACAAACAGGTGACACTCCAGGGTACATTGCCGGCAGCGGATGTTTATACCGTTGTGGAAGGCGGAAAGCTGCTGCAATTGGCTGGTATGAGCGGCATTGCGGAAAATTATTATGAAGGCGTGGCAGATGTTCCCGTTACTTTCGTATTCAAAGAAGATACGGGCGAAGCAGTATCCTGTCATATGGATTTAGCGAATGTTTTGCAGACAGTGACAAACAATGTACTGAAAGAATTGCAGGCAGACAGCGCAGGCATCACCGTGCAGGAATACGGTGTGACTATGGATATTTCCGATCTCAATGGTGTGCAGTCCATCGAAATTCCGGCGGAAGCCCAGGGCGCCATCAATTATGAACAGGAAATCACCAGCATGAACGAAAGTGATGCGGCGTAAGAAAAAAAGATTTTCAACGGTTGTGTATGAAAAAACATACATGACCGTCTTTTTTTGGGGCAAAAATCCCGGAAAAATGTAAAAAACATGGATTTGGGCTATATTTTGCGGGACAGATGCGCTATAATAGGAAAGATTTGAGTAAAAAAGAACAGAGAAAAGGAGAACAACAAACATGATCGCAGCACAAGGTGTAAGCTTACAGTATGGCGGACGCGTACTGTTCAATGATGTGAACATCAACTTTACCAAAGGCAACTGCTACGGACTCATTGGTGCCAATGGTGCCGGCAAGTCCACATTTTTGAAAATACTGGCAGGGGAACTGGAACCCAACAAAGGTTCCGTATTCATCACTCCTGGCGAACGTATGGCAGTACTGAAACAGGACCACTTCATGTTCGACGAATTTGAAGTCGTAGAAACCGTTCTGTACGGCCACAAACGTCTCTATGACATTATGAAGGAAAAAGAAGCCCTTTACGCAAAAGAGGACTTTTCCGATGAAGATGGCATCAAGGTATCCGAACTGGAAGGGGAATTTGCGGAACTGGACGGCTGGTCTGCCGAATCCAACGCGGAAATCCTCCTGAATGGTCTGGGTGTTACCAACGAATTCCATTATGTAAAAATGAAAGAATTGACAGGTACCCAGAAGGTGAAAGTCCTGCTGGCACAGGCGCTCTTCGGCAATCCTGACATTCTGCTGCTGGACGAACCTACCAACCATCTGGATCTGCACGCTATCAAATGGCTGGAAAACTTCCTGATGGACTTTGAAAATACAGTTATCGTCGTATCCCACGACAGACATTTCCTGAATAAGATTTGTACCAACATCGCCGACATCGACTATGGCAAAATCACCATGTTCGTTGGTAACTACGATTTCTGGTACAGCTATACACAGATGACACAGCGTCAGTTGAAAGATCAGAACAAACGCGTGGAACAGAAGATCAAAGAATTGCAGGAATTCATCCAGCGTTTCAGTGCTAACGCTTCCAAAGCAAAGCAGGCAACCAGCCGTAAAAAACTGCTGGATAACTTGCAGATGGATACCATCAAACCTTCTTCCAGAAGATATCCTTTCTGCAGCTTCAAACAGGATAGAGAAGTGGGCAATGACGTACTGCTGGTAGAAGGTCTGTCCAAGACCATCGACGGCAAAAAAGTGCTGGATAACGTAAGCTTTATGATTCGTCCCAACGACAAAGTTGCTTTCGTTGGCAAAGATGAAATCGCAAGAACCACACTGTTCCGTATCCTCATGGGCGAAATGGAACCCGATGAAGGTACTTTCAAATGGGGCATTACCACAAAAACAGCTTACTTCCCCAAAGACAATGCGGAATACTTCGATGGCTGCCACGATTCTTTGATTGAATGGCTGCGTCCTTTCGCAAAAGAAGGGGAACAGTATGACGCGGACATCCGTGGCTGGCTGGGCAGAATGCTCTTCAGCGGCGAAGAAGCCCTGAAAGAAGCAAATGTTCTTTCCGGTGGGGAAAGAGTACGCTGCATGCTGTGCAAAATGATGATGAGCGGCGCAAATGTTATGATTCTGGATGAACCCACCAACCACCTGGATCTGGAATCCATCACCGCACTGAACGAAGGTCTGATGGAATACAAAGGCACATTGCTGTTCGATTCCCATGACCATCAGTTCACACAGACCATTGCAAACAGAATCATCGAGATTCTGCCTGGCGGCATCATCGATAGACAGATGACCTTTGACGAATACATTGAAAGTGAAGAAATCGACGCAATCAGAGAAAAAATGACCGGGGAGGCGTAATCAGAATGATTAACGGAAAAATCGACTTGAGAAGCGACACCGTAACGGTGCCCACCGAGGAAATGCGTAAAGCTATGTATGAAGCTGTTGTGGGCGACGATGTTTATGGCGATGACCAGACTGTAAACGAACTGGAAGCGCTGGCAGCGGAAATCATGGGCAAGGAAGCTGGTCTGTTTGTACCCAGCGGCGTTATGAGCAATCAGCTGGCACTGTTTACCCATGTAAACCGTGGGGAAGAAGTGATTCTGCCTGATAACTGCCATATCGTAGCACATGAAGCAGGTGCGGCTGCCATCATTGCAGGTGCACAGCTGCGTACTGTACAGAATGTCAATGGGAAAATGCCTCTGGATATCATCGAAAAATATATCCGTAAAGACCCTGACGACATTCATCAGCCTAAAACAGCACTGATTTCTTATGAAAACGCCGATTCCGACGGTCAGGTAAGAAGTCTGGAATACATGAAGAACGTAAGAGAACTGGCTGACAAATACCATCTGCCTATCCATCTGGACGGCGCGCGTATTTTCAACGCAGCTACCGTTCTGGGCGTAGAAGCAAAAGAAATCGCACAGTATGCGGACAGCGTTTCCGTTTGTCTGTCTAAAGGTCTGTGCGCACCTGTGGGCTCTGTGCTGGTGGGCAGCAAGGAATTTATTGATATTGCCAGAAGAAAACGTAAAATCATCGGCGGTGGTATGCGTCAGGTAGGTATCCTTGCGGCAGCCGGCAAAATCGCGCTGAATGTCATGTCTAAACGCCTTCAGGAAGACCATGACAACGCCAAATATATGGCAGAAGCTCTTTGTGGTGTGAAAGGTCTGGAAGTTTATAAGGAAAGACAGCAGATCAATATGGTATTTTTCCGTTTGAAAGATTATCCCCTGTCCTCTGCGGAACTGGTGGACTATATGGCAAAACATGATGTCATCATCAACGGTGAAGATAACGGCATCATGCGTTTTGCCACACATAAATATGTAACAAGAGAAGAAATCGACAAAGTAGTCGATCTGATGAAACAGGTATAAGACTTATGGCGAAGATATTTATTGTACTGGCTTTGGGGTTTGTTGTGGGCTTTTGCGGCATCCTCAAAGAAAAAGGGCTGAAAATCAACGCCAAACTGCAAACTGTTTGGCTGATGCTGCTCATATTCTGTATGGGCGTCAGCATCGGCAGGAATGGTGACATCATACAGGCTTTGCCGTCTTTGGGCGGCAAGGCTTTGTTGTATGCGGTTTTGGCGGTTATTGGCTCCATTGTGGCAGTGTATCTGCTGACAAAGGTATTTTTGCGGAAGGGGGCAAAAGAATGAGCAAAGCGATTCTCATTGCTCTTGTGCTGGGCATTGGCGCGGGTGTTGTGATGCCGGAAAACGTCAGCGGTTTTCTGGATACGGCATCTTCTTACATGTTGCTGATCCTGCTTTTTTCCGTGGGCATTGATATGGGTGTGAACCGGGAAGTATTCGGACAGATCCGCCGCATGGGTCTGCGGATACTGGTGATCCCTCTGGGGGTTATTCTGGGCTCTCTGGCAGGGGGCGCAGTCTGCGCCATGATCCTGCGTATGGATGTGAAAGAAGGTCTGGCCATTACTTCCGGCCTGGGGTGGTACAGCCTGTCCGGTATCCTCATGACAGAGGCAGGCAATCCCATCGGCGGCACCATTTCCTTCCTGTCCAATGTGTTCCGGGAAGTGCTGACATTCCTGCTGGTGCCTGTGCTGGCAGGCAGAAACGTTTATACAGCCATCGCTCCCGCAGGGGCAACAGCCATGGATACCACATTGCCCCTTTTGAGTAAGTATACAGACAGCAAGACAGCCATACTGGCTTTCGTCAGCGGTGTTATCTGCACGTTGGCCATGCCAGTGCTGGTTCCGCTGTTTTGTTAAAAAATTTGAAAAAAAGTGTTGACAAAGTTCTGGTTTTGTATTATGATATCCAAGTCAGCTGAAAACAGCAAGACACAAAACCAGATATGCGGATGTGGCGGAATTGGCAGACGCGCTAGATTCAGGTTCTAGTGGGCATTACGCCCGTGCAGGTTCAAGTCCTGTCATCCGCATCTAAGAAAAAATGACTTGCAAATGCAAGTCATTTTTTTATTTCCTGTGGGACGAAAAACAACCTGCAACAGACGTTTTTGTCCCGGTTTTGCATGATATACAAAATACCTGAAAATTTTTTAGCAAAAAGTGTTGACAAGGAGAAGAATTTATAGTATTCTAACTAAGCAAAGAAAAACATGTACAGAAAAAAGTACAATATGCGGATGTGGCGGAATTGGCAGACGCGCTAGATTCAGGTTCTAGTGGACATTACGTCCGTGCAGGTTCAAGTCCTGTCATCCGCATCTGAAAAGGCCATTGCAGAAGCAGTGGTCTCTTTTTTTATCTCAGGCTTTCAAAGGACAGATTAGGAGGAAAGAAAATGAGTTTGGACAGAACCAGAAGATGGATGCGTTTTTGTTGTTTGATCGGTTTGTTCTGCATTATCTATACAATCTTTACAGGTAACTACACAGGCAAAAGCCCGCTGATGTGGATTGGTCTGCTTTTCATTGCGGCGGCGGCTTTCATTTATTTTCGCCATGGGGTTTGCTGTCACTGCGGCAGACGCCTGCCCGTTCATGATATTTATCAGGGGAAATTCTGCCCTTATTGCAGAGGAGATCTCCACATGAATTCCTCCTCTACACCCAGAAGATAATAATAAACGGATGTTTCCATGAACGGAAATGTCCGTTTTTTCGTTGGAGATGGCTTTTCTTCCATACTTATGCTATGATGAAACAAAGGGGGGATTGCCATGACATTGAAGAAACTGCGGAAAAAATATAAGATGTGGCTGACACTGGCATTTGTATTTATGGTTTTGATGTTCGTTTTGATGGGATTACAGATTGACGGATGGGTTGAGGTTTGTATGGGGGCAACATTCTTTTGCTTAGTTATGGTGATTTATGTGATGCTCCGTTATGGCAGATGCAGGGTCTGCTACAATTTGCTGGACCCTTATGTCCTGTTCCATGGGGGGCACTGCAAGTTCTGCGGTACACCTGTGGAGGATGAGGAGGAGAAGAAATGCTGATTTTTCGGAATATGCGTGAAATGACAAAAGACGAAATCAAGGTTTTTTTGCGGGAGGGCAGAAAAATCGGCTGTGCCGTGCATACAAAAGAAGAACGGCAGGAATTGTTGGAAGCACTTTCTCGTTCCAAAGAAACGGGGTTCCCCCAGTTTGTACTGGTATATGAAAAAGATGTGCTGATGGGCTTTCTTTTCATTTACGGAGAGGAAGGGCATACTTGGATTATCCACAATGCCGACGAAAAGACATACGAGCAGGAAAAGGAAATGCTGGCGTATGGCCGTGATTTATGCAAAAAATTGGGCAGTGAAAAGCTGGCGGCATGTTTTCAGGAACAGTTGGAAGAAGTGGAGCGCATGGGGAAAAGTCATCGGGAGGCACGGGTAGCATGGAACGCAGAAAAAAACAGAAAAAAGAAAGAAAGCTGACAGCGGCTGAACAGAAACGGAAGGAAATGTTCTTAGAGAAAAAAGCCGCATTGGAAGCGGAAGGTTTTGAAGCCCATGACCTGACCATTTCTGCCGTTTATGCCAATGTTATGGCGGTGGTGCTGGCTTTACCTATCTTGTTGGTGCTTTGGGCAGTTTTTGTCTGGAAAAATGGCCATGGTTCCATATCCAGTCCCATGTTGCTGGTGGTACTGGTATTGTTTTTTCTGCTCATTGTTGTTCATGAAGCCATCCATGGCCTGTTCTGGTCTTTTTTCGCAAAAAATAAATGGAAATCCATTTCCTTTGGGATCATGTGGAACTCCCTGACACCTTACTGTACCTGTCAGGAGGAATTGACAAAGGGGCAGTATGCCATTGGCGGAGTGATGCCTTGTGTGCTGCTGGGGATTGTGCCGGCAATTGCGGCTATTTTTCTGGGGAGCTTGCCTTTGTTTTGGGTAGGTGCGCTGATGATTCTGGCGGCCGGCGGCGATTTGACCATACTTTGGAAACTGTTTTCTTCTTCTGATTTCAAAGGAGAGGTGCGATATCTGGACCATCCTTATGAAGCAGGTCTGGTGATTTTTGAAAGAACTTTTTCAAAAGTTTGAAAAAAGTTGTTGACAAAGAATCTCTTTTATAGTATGATAGTCAAGCAAGTTCAAAAAAGCATATGCGGATGTGGCGGAATTGGCAGACGCGCTAGATTCAGGTTCTAGTGGACATTACGTCCGTGCAGGTTCAAGTCCTGTCATCCGCATCCAGAAAAAAGACCATCGTAGAAACGATGGTCTTTTTTTATGCCAGTTGCTTTTCTTCTGCAAAGCGCTGCTGTACTTCTGTGCGGATTTCTCCTGGCTCTTTGCCAAGAGCCGCCGCCAATTCTCCGTAAAGGAGGGATTCCGCCTGTTTCAGATACCGCTGTTCTGTTTGAGAAATGTGTTTTCCCATACGGGCGTTTTCTTCGATCTTCCGGTAGAGAGATTTCATCAGCAGTAAATACTGCATGCAGTCATGGGTGTTCAGCATCTTACCATAATGATTGGCAGTTTCTTTGTGATCACGACTGCGGAAAGGCTCCGCCGAGATGCCGCTGATGTTGTCCAGATAGTTTTTTGCTTCAGCGGCGGAAATGACGGGACGCATAAATGCCCGAGTGGAAACGGAAACGTGGATGGTTTCAGAAAAGGGGGAGAAAAGCGGAATCAGGGTGTAGTATAGGCGGCCATCTTTTTGCTGGGGAAGGGGCGCAACGTCTGCCACGCGGCATGCGCCTGTATTGCCATAAAAAACCAACTGATCTTTTCGATACATGAAAACACTCCTTTCGCTTTTCCTGTGCTGTTTTTAGGATTTCCCAGAAAAACCCTTCGTATTCAGTGTATCACTGTTTTTTGCCCAAAATCAAAGGAGAAATGGGGCAAAAACGCATTTTTGTGAAGGATGCGCAGGGGGCGAAAAGGAGGTTTTGTGCAGAAGTCCTAGGGGTTGTTGGTGAATTTTTTGGGAAAAAGACATAAAAAAAGCCCCTTTCAAAAGAAAGGGGCTTTTGTGTTTTGTGAAATTACAGGCTCATTTCCAGTTTTTTGCGCATGTCTTCGATCTGTTCGTCTGTCAGATCCATGGGTTTGTACGCAATGGTGATGCCGTCGTTTTCATAACGAGGGATCAGGTGCAGATGGAAATGGAATACAGTCTGACCAGCAACGGTGCCGTTGTTCTGCATCACGTTCATGTGATCAAAGCCCAGTCTTGCCTTCATTTCTCTGGCGATGATAGCTGCCAGACGGAACAGTCTGCCGGCTTTATCAGGGTCGATTTCAAAGATATTGGCAACGTGTTCCTTCACCAGAATCAGCACATGGCCTTCATTGGCGGGAAAACGATCCAGAATTACCTTAAATTCATCGTTTTCATATATAGTGGCGGAGCCGAATTCCCCCGACACGATTTTACAGAAAATACAGTCGCTCATAAGTATTCATCCTTTCGTATGTGATTTGCTATCAGTATAGCACGAAAGGAAGAAGATTGCACAGATTTTTGTTCAAAAATATTTGCTGAACAGATAGGTCAATGCGTTGGCGTGGCTCTGCTTATCTGTGAGAATCTCGAAAAACAGGTCACGAAGGGCGCCGTCGGGCACTGCCAGAAAGAAATTCCGGTAGAAATCTGCCGCGTCCAGTTCCTGCATGAGGGTTTCCTCCAGATAGGCTTTGGGGTCGATGACTTCCAGTGTGGAAGGGGTCTGGCTTTCGTCTGGTGTTTCCGGCGTTTCACCTGTGATGAGAAACAGGGCTTCCCGCAGGTTTTTCAGATGCTTTTTCTCATCCAGATACATGGATTTGAGCATATCGGCAGAGGAGGAGAGCGCTGGCGCTTCTGTCAGCAATCGGCGATAACGATTGGCAAGCTGTGCTGTTTCCTCCGTAGCCACTTTCAACAGGGCCAGCAGACGATCGTCCTCTGCCAGCTCCTGAATGGCAGGGTCTTTGGCTTCCCGCGCCGTCAGGCTCTGCCGCTGGAAATAATGAGTATTGCGATTATATGGGTACATGTTTGTCAGTCTCCTTTGCTTTTTTCTATCATATCTATGCAGTAAAAAGGTGGGACTTGCATAAAATCGCCTTTTTTTCAGAAAAAACAGAAATCTTCTGGCAGTTGCCCATTTTTTCTGTTATGATAGGAAACAGTGAAAAATAGTATATTACAGGGGTGAATTCTCTATGAAACGAATTGTATTGACAGGCGGCGGCACAGCAGGCCATGTGACGCCCAATCTGGCGATCCTGCCTTTGCTGCGGCAGGAAGGCTGGGAGGTTTTATATATTGGCTCCGAAAACGGCATTGAAAAGAAACTCATTGAGGCGGAAGGCGTGCCTTATTACAGCATCCCAACAGGGAAACTGCGCCGTTATCTGTCCAGACAGAACATCACTGATATGTTCCGTGTGGTGAAAGGCGTCAGCGAAGCCACCAAACTGCTGAAAAAACTGAAACCTGATCTGGTATTCTCCAAAGGCGGCTTTGTAGCAGTGCCTGTGGTGCTGGGGGCAAAGAAAAACAAGATTCCCGTTATCATCCATGAATCTGATATTACACCGGGTCTGGCAAACAAGATTGCGATGCCTTTTGCAAAGACTGTCTGCACCACGTTCCCAGAAACACTGAAATATGTGCCTAAGGAAAAAGGAATCCACACAGGGACACCTATTCGTGCGGAACTGTTCACAGGGGACAGACAGAAAGGGCTGGAAGCCTGCGGTTTTGACGGCACAAAGCCTGTTCTGCTTCAGATGGGCGGTTCTCTGGGGGCAGTGAAGCTCAATGATGCCCTGCGGGAAAGCCTGCCTTCTTTGCTGAAGGATTTTGACATCATCCATCTTTGCGGCAAAGGTCATAAGGAAGAAAGTCTGGAAGGTACAAAGGGATACCGCCAGTTTGAATATGTCACCGATGGTCTGGCAGACCTGTTCGCGGCAACAGATGTGATCATTGCCCGTGCGGGCAGCAACTCCATCTCCGAGTTTTTGGCACTGAAAAAGCCTCATCTGCTGATTCCCCTTTCCGCAAAGGCAAGCCGCGGCGACCAGATTCTGAACGCCGCGTCCTACGAAAAACAGGGCTTTGCCATGGTGCTGCCGGAAGAAGAACTGACAGCCGCAACTATGGAGGAAAAAGTGCGTGAACTTTATGCAAATAGGGAAACATATATTGCGGCCATGGAAAAGAGCACCCAGAATAACGGCGTGGAAGCAGTCATGGCGCTGATTCGCCAATTTTAATAAAGATTTAAGAAAAACAAATTGACACAGACTTTTTGCGTGTAATACAATATTTTTCATGTATGAGATGAAAAAAGCAGGCAGGAGGAAAACAACCATGAAAAAATATATCAGTTTGATTCTGGCGGGACTTCTGATGTTCACAGCGGCAGGCTGCGGCAGTGAAGCACAGGCGGAAACCGATACAGAAGCCACAGGGGAATATGTGAATTTGCAGGCACAGATGCCCGAAGAAGGCGAAGAAATCGCTGTCATCGATACTTCCAAAGGCGTCGTGAAAATGCGTTTCTTCCCCAAAGAAGCACCCAAGGCAGTGGAAAACTTCAAAACACTGGCAAAGGATGGCTACTATGATGGGCTTACATTCCACCGTGTCATTGAGGACTTTATGATCCAGACAGGTGACCCCACAGGCACAGGTACTGGCGGTGAAAGCTGCTGGGGAGAAGATTTCGAGGATGAAGTTTCCCCGAACCTGCATTTTTATAACGGCGCTGTTGCCATGGCAAATAAAGGCCCTAACACCAACGGCAGCCAGTTCTTCATCGTGCAGGCAAAAACTGTGACAGAAGATTATCTGAAAACACTGGAAGATGCCCGTGACAACAACGAAGAAGAAATGGGCGTTACCATCGGCGATGAATTTTATACATTGAGCCAGCTTTATCCCGACAGTGTTATGGACTATTATCGGGAACATGGCGGCGCAGTGCATCTGGAATATGTTTACGGCAATGCCTACACCATTTTCGGTCAGGTCATTGAAGGAATGGACGTTGTAGACGCCATCGCAGCTGTGAAAGTGGATGAAAACGCCAAACCGCTGGAAGATGTGATCATCAACAGCATTACATTTGAACCCTACACAGCACAGTAAAGAAAGATAGAAATGAGGATTTGGAATATGAGAAAAAAACTGGTTTTGGTATTGACATTGATGTGTGCCGTTGCGGCTTTTGCCGGCTGTGGGAAAGAAGAAGTACCCCAGCAGGAAGTTTCCTACAATATGACTTTCATCAATGAAACAGGGGAAGGCGCATCTGCCCTGAAAATCCGTCCCACAGATGAAGACGACTGGACAGATAATATGCTGAAGGAATCCGAATGGAAAAACGGTTTTTCCGTACCTGTTACCCTGAATGGTATGGTACCTGTGGTGGAAAACGGCTGGCAGGTACAGATGACATTCACTGACGGCACAGAACAGGTTTGGGAAAATGTTGTGCTGGAAGACGGTGACACCATCACATTTACACTGGAAAATGGTACCCCTTCCGTGACACACATGCCTGCCGAAGATATGACAGAAGGCACAGAAGATGTGCTGGATGACAGCGATGTACAGAACCAGTTGGATAATGAATCTTTGCAGGATGATACCCTGACAGAAGAATAAGAAAAAACAGAGAGGATATGGCAAAAGCCAGTCCTCTCTTTTGTTTTGTAAGAAAGAATTAAGAGAAACCATCGGTGTTTTCTAAGATTTATGAGTTATGATAGCTATGGAGTGTATGGTAGCTTTTGAAAAACAAAATTTTCGCCATACAGGGAAACTGGCGAATGATTTAAGGAGGCAACCTTCATGAAAACAAAAAAAGAAAACATACTGGTGCTGGTAACGGCGGGGAAAGAATCTAAAAGATTCATGGAACTGGCCAAAGATGCCGCAGAGGCAGGCAACGGGGATTTATACATCTTGCATGTAGCGCAGGGCGAAAATATATTGGAAAGCGGAGAAATGTACGAAATGCAGCGGCTGGCGGATTACGGATGCCGGCTGGGCGGACAGGTCTGCCTGTGCTGTGAGCAGGACGTGGCAGCTTACATCAGCCGCTTTGCCAGAGAAAAAGATATTACAGGCGTGCTGTTGGAGCCGCCGGTGAAAAAAGAGAAAAAATCTATCTGGAAAGAACTGCTGGAGCGGATCGCGGCCCTTTTGCCGCCGGGCACCTGCCTGCTTTCCGAGAGAGAATTGGCTGCCGCGGCAGTATGACAGAAAAAACACAGGACGCAAGCAAGTTCCTCTTAAGAAAACAACGGATTTCCTTTTTATTGATTTCTTCAGAGGAACTGCGATTGCTGTCTTCAGAAGAAAACAATCCGGTAAAAACATGATAGTTGAAATCCTGTGTACATTAAGGATTTCAACTATATTTGTTTTCTGATGAAGCAGCACCTTAGCGGCAGACCTGTGTTTTTTTGCTGTTTTTTGAGAGCCAGAGAGGCGGAATTGCTATTTTTTGTTGCAAATCGGACAAAATTATATTATGATTGCAAAGAGCAAGTTTTTTGCGAAAGAATGGATGATAAAGTTAAAGGAGAGAAATGATATGAGTTTGTATGAACGCTGGATGGAAAAAGCATTTTCCAAAGAAGGCAGAAGTGTGGATGCGATTTGGGATGAATACCTGCCCAAGGAACAGCACATCTATGAATATATTCTGGCAAATAAACTGACAAAACTGGAAGGCACAGTAAAAGAACTGGCAGAACGTTTCTCCATGACCACAGAAGAAATCGTGGCTTTCGTGGACGGCATCAATGATGTACTGCCTACACCTTATGAAATGACAAAGCTGGAAGAAGATACAGCCATTGTACTGGACATCGACTTTGAACGTCTGTTCAAGAAAATGGTGGAATATCATGCAGAACACCTGTATCAGCTGCCCCAGTGGGACGGCATCTTTGACGCAGACACCAGAAAACGTCTGACACTGGAACAGAAACGCTCCAGAACCATTGTCAAAGGTGAAAAAATCGGACGCAATGACCCTTGCCCTTGCGGCAGCGGCAAAAAATACAAAAAATGCTGCGGAGCGAACCTGTAAGATTATGAAAACCATTTTGCGCAAGGTAGACCCCCAACAGCCTGATGCAGCCATCATCGCCGAAGGTGCGGAAATCCTCAAAAGAGGCGGGCTGGTTGCTTTTCCTACGGAAACTGTTTACGGCTTAGGGGGCAACGGTCTGGACAGTGAAGCCTGCAAAGGCATTTATCTGGCAAAAGGCCGTCCTTCCGACAATCCTTTGATACTGCATATCTCCCAGATCAGTGAATTGCGTCCCATTGTGCGGGAGGTTCCTGCGGCGGCGCAGAAACTTATTGATGCTTTCTGGCCAGGCCCGCTGACGATGATATTCCCAAAAGCAGATATTGTGCCTGATTCCGTCACTGGCGGACTGGATACGGTAGCGGTGCGCTTTCCGTCTCATCCTGTTGCCATGGCGCTGATTCGTGCGTCAGGTCTGCCCATTGCGGCGCCCAGTGCCAACGCATCCGGCAAGCCCAGCCCCACAAGGGCATCCCATGTGGCTTTTGACCTGGATGGGAAGATTGACATGATTCTGGATGGCGGTGCGGCAGAGTGGGGATTGGAGTCCACCATTGTGGATGTTTCCGTCACACCCCCTATGATCCTTCGCCCCGGTGCCATCACAAAGGAAATGATGGAGCCTTTTGTGGGTGAAGTAACCGTAGACCCTGCCATTTTGCAGAAACCGAAGGAAGGACTGCGTCCAAAAGCCCCCGGTATGAAGTACACCCATTATTCTCCCAGAGCGGAAGTATATCTGGTGCGTGGAGAAGGGGTACAGGCTAAAATCAATGCCCTGACGGCACAGGAAAAAGCGGCAGGGAAAAAAGTAGGCGTTCTTGCCACAGAGGAATCTAAAGACGGCTATGAGGCGGACATCGTTCTGTCTGTGGGCAGTCGGGAGAATCTGGAGGAAGTAGGCGCTAATCTGTTCAAAGTATTGCGCAAATTCGATTTCTTGGAAGCAGATACGGTATACGCGGAAGTATTCCCTCTGGAAGGGGAAGGGCTGGCCATTATGAACCGGCTCCAGAAATCTGCCGGATACCGTTTCATTGAAGCGAAAGGAGAAGAAAAATGATAGCACTTGGCTGTGACCACGGCGGTTTCCCTCTGATGAAGGAAGTCATCGCTTATTTAGACGCAAACAACATTCCTTATAAGAACTATGGGACATTCTCCGAAGAATCCGTGGATTATCCTGTATATGGCAAACTGGTTGCTCATGCCGTAGCAGACGGCGAATGCGAAAAAGGCATCCTCATCTGCGGCACAGGCATCGGTATCTCCATTGTGGCAAATAAAGTTAAAGGCATCCGCGCGGCACTGTGCGGCGATGTGTTCTCCGCAAAAGCAACCAGAGAACATAACGATGCCAACATTCTGGCAATGGGCGCTCGTGTGACAGGCCCCGGTCTGGCGCTGGAGATCGTAAAAGCATTCTTGGAAACACCTTTTTCCAATGATGAACGCCATATCAGAAGAATCAAGCAGATCGAAGATTGATAAGGGGGAAATCCATGAGTAAATTATTCGTATCGGAACATCCGCTGATCCAGAGCAAAATGGCAATGCTGCGTGACGCAGAAACCGGCTCCAAGGAATTTCGTGAGATCATCGGCGAAGTGGCCATGCTCCTTTCCTATGAAGCCACCAGAGATCTGCCTTTGAAAGAAATTCAGGTGCAGACACCGGTGGATGTGGCAATGTGCCGCACTATCGATACCAAACTTGCCATTGTGCCTATTCTCCGCGCGGGTATCGGCATGACAGAAGGTCTGCTGCGGCTTATGCCCACAGCAAAGATCGGACATATCGGTCTGTATCGTGACCCGGAAACACTGCTGCCTGTGGAATATTACTGCAAACTGCCTGCCGATGTGAAAGAAAGAACTGTCTTTCTGACAGACCCCATGCTGGCAACAGGCGGTACAGCGGAAGCTGCCATCGGATTTTTGAAGGATAAAGGCGTGAAGAAAATCATTTTCCTGTGTATTCTGGCTGCGCCCGAAGGCGTGAAAAAGATACAGGAAGCCCATCCTGATGTAGATATCTATGCGGCGGCTTATGATACATGTCTGAATGACCATGGCTATATTGTGCCTGGTCTGGGGGACGCCGGTGACCGTATTTTCGGTACGAAATAAACTGGGTTCCTTTTTTCGGCCTTTGCCGAAAGGGTTAGGAGTGAATTTTTTTGGTAGAGCATAACTGGTTGTTATATATTGCGGCTTTTGCCTGCGCTTTTGCCATTACGCTGGTGACAACACCTTTCGCAAAATGGCTTTCCGCAAAAGTGGGCGCCATTGACTATCCCAAGGATAGAGGGGTACATAAAAAACCTATGCCTCGTATGGGCGGCGTTGCCATTGTGCTGGGCTTTCTGATTACGGTGCTCATGGTCTATTTCTTTGACCGCAGCATGAGCCCCAAACAGTTTGCGGGCTTCATCGTAGGTGCCGGCATCATCGCGGTGCTGGGTATGATCGACGATATGAAAGACCTGCCGGCAAAACTGAAATTCTGCGTGCAGATCGTAGCGGCGCTGATCGTTATTTTCTCCGGCACACAGATTCAGATTGTGCTGTGGCCTGTAACGGCAACATTGCAGAAATTAAGTATTCCCATTACGCTGGTGTGGATTGTTGGCGTTACAAACGCTGTAAACCTCATCGACGGTCTGGACGGTCTGGCGGCAGGGGTAACAGGCATTGCGGCCCTGAGCCTGATGGTGCTGTGCATCATGACAGGTACCACCACAGCGGTGGTGCTGACAGCGGCTTTGGCTGGGGCGTGTCTGGGCTTCTTGCCCCGTAACTTTAACCCCGCGGAAATCTTCATGGGGGATACAGGCTCCACATTTTTGGGCTTTGTACTGGCAGTAACCAGTATTCTGGGCGTGTTCAAAGGCTATGCCCTGCTGGCACTGGTAGTAAGTATTTTCTGTATTGGTCTGCCTATTTTCGACACCATTTTTGCTATGCTTCGTCGTATGGCGAAACATCAGCCCATTATGCAGGCAGACAGAGGGCATCTGCACCATAAACTCATCGACCATGGTTTCAGCCAGAAAAAGGCAGTACTGATCATGTACGCCATCAGTATTTTTCTGGGACTGCTTGCCATCTTCATTGCCGTCAAAGACTCCCGTATCTTCGTGGTGGCTTTGCTGACAGTGGTGGTACTGAGTTTCATCATTTACTATTTCAATGCCCACATCAAAAATAAAAATCAGTAAGGTTCAGAGGAATCTGCCCTTTTAGGGGCTTCTTCATAAGAAAACAAAGAAAGCTGAAATCAAAGGATTTCAGCTTTCTTATTTGATGGGATTTGATTGGGTATGTTTTCTTCTGAAGAAAGCCGCCGCAGTTCCCATTAAAGAAAAACAATGTTTTCTGAATGGGAACTTGCTGAGCAGATTCCTCTTTTATTGTGAAGGGAAGGGTTTTGTAGTATAATAACCCTGTATGCATAAAGAAAAGGAGGGAGAGATATGGCGGAGGAAATCCGTATTTTGAAAGATTTTATCGAAAAAGAAGTGCCAAAAGCGCCCCCGCTGTATGTGTCCGTCTTTTTGATGACAAAAGCGGCAGAAGGCAAGACTTCAGCGGCAGAAATCGCGGAAAAACTGGAAATACTGGAAAGTGATGTGCTGAAAGCATGGCGGTATTGGGAGGAACGGGACTATTTCGCAAAAGAAGCGGCGCAGGTGTCCCAGCCTAAAGCCATCCCCTCAGAACGCCCCCAGTATTCTCCTGCGGAATTGTCCTGTTATCTGAAACGAGAGGACGTGAAGCGGCTGTTTCAGTCTGCTCAGCAGAAATTGGGCAAGACCCTTTCCAGCGGCGATATGGCGACATTGTTCAGCTTTTATGACTGGCTGGGACTGCCTTTGGAAGTCATTGACCTGCTCTTGACTTATTGCGTTTCCCGTGGTAAACGGGGGATGCATTATATCGAAAAAGTAGCCATGGGCTGGGCAGAGGAAGGCTTGGATTCTCTGGAAGCCGTGGAAGAATATTTGCAGATACGCAAGGAGGGCTATGGTGCCATCATGCGGGCCTTCGGCCAGGGAAAACGTCTGCCTGCGCCGGAAGAAGAAACGTATATGAAAAAATGGCTGCGGGAGTACAAATTACCTTTGGATGTGGTGATAACGGCATGTGAGCGTACCATTATGCGTACTGGTGGTGTCAGCTTTCTCTATGCTGATAAGATTTTGCAGCAGTGGCATCAGGCAGGGGTGAAAAGTCAGGCGGATATTGCCAAGCAGGACGAAGCTTTTGCGGCAAAACGCGCCCAGCAGAAGTCTTCTGAGCAGCCCAGACAGACAGCACCCCAAAGACAGAACCGTTTTATCAACTACACCCAGCGGGAATGGGACTATAACGAACTGGAACGATTGGAACGGGAAAAACAACGAGAATGGTAAGGCAGGTGAGAAATTTTGGCAACCAGAACACAGATTTATAAAGAAATCCTGCGGGAATATGACGCTCTGCGGACAGAACAGGCGGCAAAACTCCGTCAGCGGAAAGAAGAAATCTACCGCCGTTTGCCCCGTGTGCGGGAAATCGACGAAACCCTTTCCATGCTGGGTGTGCAGACCGCAAAGCTGGTACTTTTAAAACCCGGTGATATGCAGGATGCCTTGGTGGAAATGCGGGCAAAACAGAAAGAATTGCAGACAGAACGACGGATGTTATTGGAAAGCATCGGTTTAACGCCAGCGGATATGGAGTTGAAATATGTCTGCGAAACCTGCAAGGATACAGGCTATGTGGATAATGTGCCTTGTACCTGCCTGAAACAGAAGGTTATGGACAAGCTCTATGACCAGTCCAATGTGCGGGATATTGTGAAAGTGGAAAACTTCGATCACTTTGATGTGCGCCTTTACAGCGAGCAGGTTTCCAAAAAAGAAGGCATTTCTCCCAGAGAAAACGCCATGCAGATTTTGCGTCAGGCGCTGGCTTTTGTGGAAAACTTCGCTGATGGGGGGCAGAACCTCCTGCTTTACGGCGCAACAGGCTTAGGGAAAACATTCCTGTGCAGCTGTATCGCCAAAGAACTGTTGGATCAGGGATATGTGGTGCTGTACCTGACGGCAGGGCAGCTGTTCCGCAAGCTGGAGGAAATCCGCTTTTCCAAGGATGAGGACGGGGAGAAAGAAGAATGGGACAAGGAACTGCTGGAGGCAGACCTGCTCATCATCGACGACTTGGGTACAGAGTTTGCCACCCTCTTTACAGCGTCGGAACTGTTCCGCCTCATCAATGACCGTAAACTGAAAAACAAATCCGTCATCATTTCCACGAACTTAAATCCCGAGGACATCACCAATCAGTATTCAGACCGCATTACTTCTCGTTTGAGAGAGTATAAAGTGCTGAAATTCTTCGGGGATGATATTCGTGTGGTGAAGAAATTCCGGAAGTGAGGGATTGCCATGAAAAGCGAGTTGTGCCAGATTCCCGGTGTGGGGCCGAAAATGGCGTCCTATCTGGAACAGCAGGGCATCTATACCCTTGCAGACCTGAAAGGAAAAGACCCTCAGGAAATTTATGAAAAAGATTGTGCCGCTAAAGGATTTCGGGTAGACCCTTGTGCCCTATACGTATGGCGGCTGGCGGTCTACTATGCGGAAAACAAGGAGAAAGACCCGGAAAAACTGAAATGGTGGTACTGGAAAGACCACCCATACCCGGAAAGATAAACAAAAAGTCGTTCTTAGAAAATAAGGACGACTTTTTTTGTCGGAAAAAACAATACGATAAAGACAGGTTTCGCCAAAAAAAACAGGCATATTTCCGTAAACTATGGCTATGGAGGGAAAGAGACATGGAAAAAACGGAAATTTTACTGGAAACGGAACAGAAACTGCCCCCTTTGGGGAAAGCCCTGCGTCCTGCGCCTGCCCCTAAGGCGAAGCAAAAAACTTCTCTGTCACAGGCGGGAAGATACGGCACATTATGGGCAATGGTATATCTTTGGAGCGGCGGCGAAGTATTGCAGATTTTACATCCCCTTGCCATGAGCATATTGACGGTGTTCCTTGGAAGTGGTCGGGTATTCTGGCTGGCATTGTCGGCGGCGGTATTGGGTGGTATGGGAAATGGCGCGGTTTTGAAGCATGGAGCGGTGCTTTTGGCGGCAACACTCATTCATTTGACATTGGGACGCTTTGTCACAGCGGAAGAAACCTTGAAAAAAGCCCTGTTGGGTGCTTTTGCCATGGCCTTGGGCGGATGTTTTTACGCCGTGGGGCAAGGCGGACTGACATTTTATTTTGTGGTGGCAGGGGTAGAAAGCGCTATGGTGCTTGGCATTTCCCTGTTGGTGCAGAAAGGGGCAGGCGTGCTGTTTGTCCCCAAGAGAACGGCAGTGTGGAGCCGAGAGGAAACTTTATCGGTGCTTCTGATACTGGGCGGTGCTCTGACGGGAGCGGCGCAGATGGAACTGCCTTTTTTGCAGGACAGGCTCTTTCCTGTGCTGACGGCGTTGTTTTTGCTGGTTGCCGCATGGCGGGAAGGTGTTGGCGGCGGTGCGGCGGCAGGTGCCCTCATGGGCTTTCTGCTTTTTGTTTGCGGTGTCGGGAATCTGCCACTTTTTGCGGTACTAGCTTTGGGAGGACTGTTGGCAGGATGCTTGAAAGACGTAGGTAGGCTCTTTGCTGGGGCAGCTTTCTGGATGACGGCGGTGTTGTTCAGCTTTTACGGTGAGCCTGTTTTTGCCAACAAGGAGCAGCTTCTTTGGCTGGGTGTTGGTGCCTTGCTGTTTTTGTTCTTGCCCAAAAAGATATTGGCAGGGGCTGGGGGACTTTGGCAGGCAAATCAGGCAAAAGACCGCTATACCCAGATACGGGAAATGGCGGAGGAACGTCTGAGGGGGTTCGGAAAGGCTTTTCATGGTCTGGCAAAGGTCTTTGGCGGCGAAGAAGAATTGAGGAGACAGGAGATTTCCGCACTGGTGGATACAGTGGCGGAGAAAGTCTGCCAAAGCTGCGGCATGGCGCACTATTGCTGGGATGAGGAGGTATATCGTACTTACAGCATGACATTTTCTGCTCTGTCCTGCTGTGATGGGGCGGGACGGGTCACCACGGAACAGCTTCCGCCGTGGTTTCAGGAAATGTGCCCTCGAAAAGAAGCCTTTGCCCAAACGGTATGTACCGTTTATGAACGATACCGTCAAGACTTAGTCTGGGCAGGCAGATTGCAGGAGTGCCGGAATCTGGTGGGACAGCAGTTGGATGCTGTGGGCGGTATTCTGGAGGAACTAACAGGACAAATGAATACAGGATGTATCATTCTGGAGAATTTGCAGAAAAGCCTCACCCTTGCCCTGCGGAAAGCCGGTATCCGGGTGCGGGAAGTACAGGTCACCGAGGAGAAAGGCGGCAGAGGCAAACAAGTGCGGCTGGTGGTGCGAGGATGCAACGGCAGAGGCATTTGCCGGGAAACCATCCTGCCGGTGGTGCGCAAGACGCTGGGACGGCAAATGGAACAGGTGGATGAAAATGTGTGCCATCTGGAAGGGGAAGGATGTGTGCTGACATTTGTGGAAGCTCCTGTCTTTGCTTTGACGGCGGCAACGGCTTTTGCGGCAGGAGAAATGGGCAAGCCCTGCGGCGACGCTTCTTCTTTTCTGGAAAGCGAAAGAGGGACTGCTCTTTTGGCGGTGTCTGACGGCATGGGCACAGGAGAAAAAGCGGCGGCGGAAAGCAAGGCTGCCATTGAACTTTTGGAACAGTTTGCGGCAGCTGGATTTTCCAGAGAATTGGCGGTACAGCTCATCAATTCCGCTTTGCTTTTGCGGCGCGCTGAGGAAAATTATGCCACACTGGATATTTGCAGCATTGACCTCTACGACGGACAGGCGGAGTTTATCAAGCTAGGAGCGGTGGCTTCTTTTATTTGCCGAGGAAATCGGGTTATTTCTGTTTATGCTCATACTTTGCCTGCGGGAATACTGGAACAGGTGCGTGTGGAGAAAAACGATATGCGTCTGAAAGATGGGGACTTGATTCTGCTTTTGACAGACGGCATCACCGATGCCTTTGGAGGAGAGCGGCAGACAGCCCAATGGCTGGAGGAGAAATTTTTGCCCCAGAGCTTTGCAAATCCCCAGGACGCAGCGGATTTTATATTACAGGCGGCGCAGGAGCATTGCCAGAAAGAGCCGGATGACATGACGGTGCAGGCGGCAAGATTCTGGAAAAAAATTGCGTGAGAAAAGGCGTGGAATCACAGACTGTGGTTTTGCGCCTTTTTTGGATTTTCATTGACGGCAGGACGGTTTTCGTGTAAAGTTTTCACAGAAAGGCGGCGAGGAATATGCTGGAACAGGTGCAGCGTACCATAGAAGAATATCATATGGCAAAAGGCGGCAGACTCATTGTAGGTCTGTCTGGCGGTGCAGACTCCGTATGCCTGCTTCATGTGTTGCGGCAGTTGGTGCCTCGGTATGGATGGGATTTACAGGCAGTCCACATTCATCATGGACTGCGGGGAGAAGAAGCAGACAGAGATGCGGCTTTTGCCATGAACTTTGCCCAATCCCTTGGGGTGCCTTGTCAGGTGGTTTCTTTCGATGTGGCGGCAGAAGCCAGAAAACAGGGCAGAAGCACCGAAGAAATGGGCAGAATTCTGCGGTATGAAACCTTTGCGAAGCTGGCAGGAGAAAATGGGCAGATCGCCGTTGCTCATCATGCCAACGATCAGGCGGAGACTTTGCTCATGCGTCTTTGCAGAGGTACGGGACTTCTTGGTTTAACAGGCATGGCTCCTGTGCGAGGGAACATCATCCGCCCACTGCTTTTTTGCAGCCGTAAGGAAATCGAAGCCTACTGCAAAGAAAATAGGCTCATGTATCAGGAGGACAGCACCAACAAAGACACAGCATATACCAGAAACAAAATCCGCCATGAGGCATTGCCTTTGCTGGAGGAAGTCCATAGCGGCAGTACGGCACATTTGGCGGAAACGGCAGCACTTCTGGCGGCAGACAGTGACTTTCTGGAACAGGCGGCAAAGGCAGCTTACGAAGAAACAAAGTTGAACGAAAATCCCGTCAAGTTGTCCTGTGAGAAACTTTTTGCTCTCCATCGGGCTTTGCGGATGCGTGTTCTACGGTATGCCATGGCGGATACGCTGGGCAGCAGCAAGAATATTTCCCATGTGCATTTGCAGGATGTGGAAAGTCTGCTTGCAAAACAGAGCGGCACTTCTGTAAAAACAGCAGGAGGACTTGTGGTATATCGGCAGTATGACAGGATGATTTTTGGCAGAGAGGAAAAGAAGCAGGCAGGATTTTCCTATGATATCCCTTTGGGGATGGACGTTTTTGTGCAGGAGGCGGAGCTTTTGGTGGAAAGCGGCGTTTTTTCAGGAAAAAGGGAAGAAATTCCCCTGGATGGCTGTACGAACGTCTTTGATTATGATAAAATAACACAGGACTTGTGCTGCCGTACCCGAAAAGCAGGGGATCAGATCACTCTGCCCGGCGGCACCAAAAAACTGAAATCGTTTTTCATCGACGAGAAGATCCCGGCGGATGTAAGGGGCAGTATCCCCCTCATTGCCTGCGGCAGGGACATCGTCTGGATTTACGGCGGACGGACATCGGCAAAGTTTGCTCCTGACGCCCAAACAACACAATATGTAAGGATTCGAATTACGGAGGCTCGGCAAAATGAAAGAAAGAATTGAAGTCATGTTCACAGCGGAAGAAATCACCAAACGTCTGGAAGAAATCGCTCAGGAAGTGTACGAAGAATTCGGCGATGAACAGGTGGAAATGGTATGCGTCCTCAAAGGCGGCGTTGTGACACTGGTAGAACTGGCAAAGAAAATGAAAATGCCTGTTACCATGAACTTTATGGATGTATCCAGCTACGGCGATGGCACAGAAAGCAGCGGTCATATCAAGATCCTGCGTGACCTGGATGAAGACATCACAGGCAAAAACGTACTGCTGGTAGAAGACATCATCGACAGCGGCAGAACACTGAGCAAACTGCGCACACTGCTGATCCAGAGAAATCCTAAGAAACTGAAACTCTGCACACTGCTGGACAAACCCGATCGTCGTGTGACAGAAGTTCCTGTGGATTATGTGGGCTTCACCATCCCCGATGCTTTCGTTGTGGGCTATGGTCTGGACTATGCACAGAAATACAGAAACCTGGACTATGTAGGCGTGGTACATTTCGAAGAAGAATAATCAAAACCAAAAAGCGCGGACATTTCTGTCAGAAAGGCGGAATTTCCGTGCTTTTCTATTTGGTCTGAAAAGGCAGTTTCTCATGGAATTTTAAGAAAAGGCGGTTTTTGGATACACACAGGAAAAATCGGCTTTTTTTACGAATTCTTTCCGAAAAGGAACGTTGCCTTTTGAGAAAAGATGTGATAGAATTATAAATTGATATGCTGGATAATTTGGACAGCGTCAACAAAAAAATTAAGCATTTTAGGAGGGAAGCCTTTGAAAAAATATTGGCAGTCGGCAGGCTTATATGTGTTGATTTTTGTAATCATCCTAGCTGCTTTGGCCTTCAGCGGCAAAGGACTGATGCAGCCTGCGGAAGAAATGAAGGTCTATAATTACAGTGATTTGATTAATGAATTGGATCAGGATAATGTGAAGACCATTGAGGTCACCAAGAGCAAAGAAGTATCCAACTATGGCACCGCAACAGCTGTGCTGGATGACGGCACAAAGATGACAGTGAATGTGCCCAGTGTGGATGTGCTTATGGAACAGGTGAGCCAGATGCCTGCGGAGGGCAGTGACATTCAGATTGTGACACCCAACGCACCCAGCAATATGCTTTCTGCAATCCTGCCTTCTTTGATTATGATGATCGTCATGGTAGTGCTCTTTGTGGTGCTCATGGGCAGAATGCAGGGGGGCGGCGGCAAAATGGCCTCCTTCGGCAAAAGCAAAGCCAAAATGAGCGGCGTAGACGACAAAAACAAAGTGACATTTGACAATGTAGCTGGTTGTGACGAAGAAAAAGCCGAACTGGAAGAACTGGTGCAGTTCCTCCGCAACCCTAAGAAATTTACAGACCTGGGCGCAAGAATTCCCAAAGGCGTTTTGCTGGTGGGCCCTCCGGGTACTGGTAAAACACTGCTGGCAAAAGCAGTTGCAGGGGAAGCAGGCGTGCCTTTCTTCTCCATTTCCGGTTCCGACTTCGTAGAAATGTTCGTCGGCGTGGGTGCATCCCGTGTCCGTGACTTGTTCGATCAGGCGAAGAAAAATTCTCCCAGTATCGTGTTCATCGACGAAATCGACGCTGTTGGTCGTCGCAGAGGCGCAGGTCTTGGCGGCGGTCACGACGAAAGAGAACAGACACTGAACCAGTTGCTGGTAGAAATGGACGGTTTCGGCATCAACGAAAGCGTTATCATCATCGCTGCGACCAACCGTGCGGATATTCTTGACCCTGCGCTGCTGCGTCCCGGCCGTTTCGACCGTCAGGTTTATGTTGGCCGTCCCGACGTAAAGGGCAGAGAAGCCATTTTGCGTGTACATTCCAAAGGCAAACCTTTGGCACCTGAAGTTGATCTGAAAGTTGTGGCACAGACCACAGCAGGCTTTACCGGTGCGGATCTGGCAAACCTTTTGAATGAAGCGGCACTGCTTTCTGCCAGAGACGGCAAGAAAGCCATCGACATGGAATCTTTGCAGAAAGCCCTCATCAAAATCGGTGTGGGTACCGAAAAGAAAACAAGAGTCATTTCCGAAAAAGAAAAATATATCACTGCATACCACGAAAGCGGTCATGCGATCCTGTTCGAAGTTCTCAGCGAACTGGATCCTGTCCACAGCATTTCCATCATTCCCACAGGTATGGCTGGCGGTTACACCATGCCACTGCCCGGTGAGGATAAGATGTATATGACAAAGCTGTATATGGAACAGGAAATCGTCAGTCTGCTGGGCGGACGTGCGGCAGAAGCTCTGGTCATCAAAGATGTGACCACAGGCGCTTCCAACGACATCGAACGTGCCACAGCCATGGCAAGAGGCATGGTAACTCGTTACGGTATGAGTGAGATTCTGGGCCCCATCCAGTTTGGGGAAGACAGCAACGAAGTATTCATCGGCAGAGATTGGGGTCACACCCGCAACTACGGTGAAGCCGTTGCCACCACCATCGACGAAGAAGTCAAACGCATCGTCATGGGGGCTTATAACGAAGCCATCCGCATTTTGCAGGAAAACATGGAAGTACTCCATGCCTCCGCAAAACTGCTGGTAGAAAAAGAAAAAGTAACCGGCGAAGAATTCCGCAAACTCTTTGATGCGGATGTCAGAGCGGAAATTCTGGGTCTGGCAAACCAGACAGAAGAACCAATCGATGCGGAAGCAACAGAAACAACAAATGAAACCACATCTGCTGCGGCAGAGGAAGATACAACCACACAAGCGTAAGAAAGGGGATTTTTGCAATGGAATTTAACAACATCGTACCCGGCATGACCTATGAAAGAGAATACATCGTGGAAGAAAGCGATACAGCTTCTCATTTCGGCAATGACAAAGTGCCTGTATTTGCTTCTCCCAAGCTGCTGAGCTGGATCGAAGGCACAGCAATCGGCACAGTAGCACCTTTCCTGCCTGATGGCTGGGAAACAGTTGGCACAACTTTTGATTTCAAACATCTGGCAGCAACACCTGTGGGCATGAAAGTACGCGTGGTTACAGAACTGACAGAAGTAAACGGCAAACTGCTGACATTCGCTGTAAAAGCTTATGATGAAGTAGACAAAATCTGTGAAGGCACACATGGCCGTGCTATCATCGATCTGAAAAAATTCCTGAGCCGTGTAAACGAAAAAGGAAAAAAATAATTGTCATCCCATAATATGACACAATCAACGTCAGGAGGAACCCCCTCCTGACGTTTGCAGTTACGGCAGTTTTACAGCCGGAAAGGAGGCATGGATATGTATCGTATTTTGGAATTGCTCCGGCGACAGGAAGGGTTCCTTTCGGGGGAGGACATCGGCAGAGAGCTTTCCATCACCCGTGCGGCAGTGTGGAAAGGCATCAAAAAGCTCCGGGAAGAGGGCTACGAGATTGAAGCGGTGACAAATCGGGGATATCGGCTCACCAATCCCGAAACCATGTACAACAAACGAGAACTGGAACAGGGACTGAAAACGAAAACCATGGGACAGTCCATTTATTTCTATGAGGAAACAGACACCACAAATAACCGTGCCAGAGAACTGGCTCTGGAAGGTGCGCCGGAAGGCACCTTGGTGGTGGCGGAAAAACAAACAGCCGGACGTGGCAGACGGGGGAAAGTGTGGGAATCCCCTCTGGGCACAGGGATATGGATGAGTCTGGTGCTGCGTCCACAGATCATGCCTGCGGAGGCATCTGTGTTGACCCTTTTGTGTGGACTGGCAACGGCAGAGGCCATCAAAGCGGAAACAGGCCTTTCTGCTGGCATCAAATGGCCCAATGATATTCTCATCAACGGCAAGAAGGCTGTTGGGATTTTAACGGAAATGGATTGCGAAATGAGTGAAGTGCATTTTGTCATCCCCGGTATCGGCATTAACGTGAACACGGCATCTTTTCCGCCGGAAATCGCGGATATTGCTACCAGTCTGTATCTGGAGTGCGGTAAGACTGTTTCTCGACGCCGTTTGGTACATAAAGTGCTGGAGCGGCTGGAGGAGCATTATGAGACTTTCCTGCGGACAGGCAGCTTTACAGCCATGCTGGAGGATTATCGGAAACACTGCATCACATTGGGTAAGGAAGTCCATGTGCTGGGCAGAGAGCCGTTTTTCGCTGAGGCTTTAGACATTACACCGGAAGGAGAACTGCTGGTGCGTCGGGCGGATAACGGGAAAGAAGAAGTGGTATTTTCAGGAGAAGTGTCCATTCGAGGAGTGATTTAATGGAAAGAAAAGTATTGGCGGCAGCCAGTTATGCAGAACAGAAATATTTTTTGGAGCCGGAGTTTCAGGCCCTCCCCGAGAGCATTCAGGAAGAAGTCCGGGTCATTTGTGTGGTATTGGCGCAGAAATTGGGCTGCACCTTTTTGATGGGATTCAATGAAGATGGAGAACTGTATTTTGAAACAGTGAAGCAGGAAGACGATTTCGATTTTGACAATATTGGCGCGGAACTGGAGATCAAACGCCTCCAGCGGGAAAAGAAGGAACTTTTGAAAGCCCTGGAGCTGTGGTATGTGGTATATTTTACAGAAGAAGGGGAAAAAATCAAAGAAGAATTGCTGAAAAAGGCAGAAATGGAAAACAATCACTGATAGTTTGTATAAAAAATAACAAAAAAACACAAAAAAATATTGCAATCCTTTCATTTGCTGTTATAATGTATGGTGGTTACGCGAAACGGCAGAAAAACAGCCGAAGATGTTATGTCCACAGGAGGGCAAATATACTGCGTCTGTGCTGAAACGCGGAACGGTTACTATTTTCCATATCATCTTATATCTTATAAGAATGAGAATGAAAGGAGCAAATAAATATGAGTGAAACAGTTGTAAACAAACCCGTGGAAGCGGAAGTGATTCCTGCTTCTGATTGTGTAGTGGAAACCACTAGCGGCAGAGTGCATGCCAAAAGCAAGATGTCTGTTGGCGAGCTGACCAGTATCGGTCTGATGACAGCAATCCTGATTGTCATGTCCTTCACACCGTTGGGATACTTCCGTACATTGGGGCTTTCCATTTCCCTGATGATGATCCCTGTGGCCATCGGTGCCATGATTATTGGCCCCAAAGCAGGGCTGTGGCTGGGACTTGTCTTTGGCGCAACCAGCTTTTATCAGGTACTGACAGCACCCAGCGCTTTCACCAGCGCATTGTTCAGCATCAGCCCCCTGTATACCTTCCTGGTATGCGTACCTACCCGTGCGCTTATGGGATGGCTCACCGGTGTTTTGTTCCAGCTGATCCATAAAGTAGATCGCACCAACACCTTCAGTTATTTCGCAGGCGGTTTCCTGGCAGCGTTCCTGAACACCCTGTTGTTCATGGGTACACTGGTTCTGCTGTTCTGGAATACAGATTACATCCAGGGTCTGAATCAGACTTTCGGCAATGTAAACCCTCTGGTATTCGTGGTACTGTTCGTAGGTGTCAACGGTGCGCTGGAAATGCCCGCAAGCTGTGTTGCAGGCGGTATCGTTTCCAAGGCTCTGAGCAAAGCCGTACATAAAAAACGGGCTTAAGAGAAAGAAATAGAAATGATGTTTTTACGGCGCGGGAACGGGTTCCCGTGCCGTTTTTTGAGAAAGGTATTTTTTTAAGCAGAGGAGATCTAGCATGATTTTAGTCATTGATGTAAGCAATACCAACAGCACATTGGGCGTCTTTGACGGGGACAAGCTGGTGGCAAACTGGCGGCTTTCCACCCTCAGCAGCCGTACTTCCGATGAAACAGGCATGCTGCTTCGGATGCTGTTTGTCCACTCCGGTATGGATATTTCTGAAATCGACGCCGTTGTGGTATCTTCCGTAGTGCCAAACGTGATGTATTCCCTGTTGAGCGGCATCCGGAAATATTTGCAGAAAGAACCTATGGTGGTTCGTGCCGGTATGAAAACAGGCATCAATCTGCGGATGGAAAATCCCAAGGAAATGGGGACAGACCGTATCGTCAATTTGGTGGCAGCTTATGAACTCTACGGCGGCCCTGCCATTGTGGTGGATTACAGCACAGCTACAACTTTCGACGTTGTCAGCGAAAAAGGTGAATTTCTCACAGGCATCACTGCACCTGGCGTGCAGATCTGCGCAGACGCTTTGACACGGAGAGCAGCACAGCTGCCTAAGATCGAAATCAAACGTCCTGAAACACTGATTACAAAAAACACAGTGGACAGTATTCAGGCTGGTCTGGTGCTGGGGCATATCGGCGAAACCATTTATATCATCCAGCAGATCAAAGAGAAACTGGATATGCCCAATATCAAAGTCATCGCCACAGGCGGTCTGGCGAAAGTCATTGATGAAAACGAAGAAATCTTCGATGTATACGACCCGGTTCTGGCATTGCAGGGCTTGCGCCTGCTCTATGAAAAGAATCGGAACAGAAGATGATTTTTAGGAGGAACGATACATGCTTTTGGTAATTGATGTAGGGAATACCAACTATGTTTTGGGGGTATACCGCGGGGATAAACTCATTAAGTGCTGGCGTATGGCAACAGCCGGTGTCAGAACCGCAGACGAAACGGGTATCTTTATCCATTCCCTCTTTGACGCTTCCGATGTAAAGGCAAGCAGCATTGACGCGGTCATCATTTCTTCTGTTGTGCCGGATATTATGTATTCTCTGACACAGGGCATTCGGAAATATTTCCATATTGAGCCCATGATCGTCAGCGTTGGCATGAAAACAGGCATTTCCATCAAACGGGACAACCCCAAAGGCGTTGGGGCAGACCGTATCGTCAATCTGGTGGCAGCCAATGAAATTTACGGCGGCCCTGCGGTGGTCATTGACTATGGCACAGCCAACACTTTTGACGTACTGAACGAAAAATCCGAATTTATCACAGGGCTCATCACACCGGGCATTTCTGTCTGCGCGGACGCATTGACACAGCGTGCGGCACAGCTGCCTAAGATCGAGATCAAAAAGCCCAAGTCCATCATTGTGAAAAACACAGTGGGCAGTATCCAGGCAGGCCTGGTGCTGGGACACATTGGGCAGACCATTTATATCATTGATCAGCTGAAAAAAGAGCTGAATATGCCGGATATGAAGGTCATTGCCACAGGCGGTCTGGCAAGAGTCATTGACCCCGACCGTAAGATCTTCGATGTTCTTGACCCCGTTCTGACATTGAAAGGTCTGAAGATTCTGTATCACAAAAACAAGTAAATCCAAAACAGGCAGGCAGAAATTTTCTTTTCGGGTCTTGCCTGTTTTTTTCTGATATGATAGGATAGGAAAAGCCCGGAAAGTGGGCAGAAATCGCATGTTGGAGGAAGAAAATGAAAATTGGAAATGTGACATTGGAAAACAATGTTTTTCTGGCGCCCATGGCTGGGGTCACAGACCTGCCTTTCCGTCTGCTCTGCAAGGAAATGGGCTGCGGTCTGGTTTATTCCGAAATGGTCAGCGCAAAAGGCATTTTATATAACAACAAAAACACCACAGAACTGTTGCAGGTAGAGGCGGCAGAACGTCCCACAGCCATCCAGCTTTTTGGTTCTGATCCCAAAATTCTGGGGGAAATGGGCAAGAAAATCGAGCCTTATCCCTTTGATATCATTGATGTGAACATGGGTTGTCCTGCACCGAAAATCGTCAAAAACGGAGAAGGCAGCGCCATTACAAAGACACCGGAACTGGTGGGGCAGATCGTAAAATCTCTAGTGGAAAGCCAGAAGAAGCCTGTTACCATCAAATTCCGTAAAGGCTTTGATGACGACCATATCAATGCCGTGGAAATCGCGAAAATTGCCGAAGCCAACGGCGCGGCGGCAGTGGCAGTCCATGGACGCACCAGAGAACAGTATTACAGCGGCAAAGCCGACTGGGATATCATCCGTCAGGTAAAAGAAGCCGTTTCCATACCTGTTATTGGTAATGGAGATGTGTTTACACCTCAGGATGCCAAGGCACTGCTGGACTATACGGGCTGTGACGCCATTATGGTAGGCAGAGGCGCTCAGGGGAACCCTTGGCTGTTTAAGCGTATCATTCATTATCTGGAAACAGGAGAGCTTCTGCCGGAGCCTACGGCGGAAGAGAGGGTGGAAAAAGCCCTGAGACACGCACGTATGCTCATTGACTACAAAGGGGAGTATATCGGTGTCAGAGAAATGCGGAAACACATGGCGTGGTATATGAAAGGACTGCCCGGCGCTTCTGAACTGCGTGGCAAAATGAATTTCATGGAAAGCTATGAAGCCATGGAAGAACTGCTGCGTGCATATCTGGCAGGCAAATAAGCAGTATAAAAAGAAATAAGAAAAGACGTGGACAAGAGATTCCTCAAGTTCACGTCTTTTTTTGGTATATACGGCAATGCGCAGCGATGAAAACACATTGCCCGAAGATAGGGAGATGTTGTCTATTTGAAAATCCGATGACGCAGACGGGCGAAAAAGCCTTCTTTCTGCGGCAGTTCGGATGGAGTTGTCTGTTGCTGCTGTGCCTGCTGCATCAAAAGCTGCTGGCTGTCAACGGCAGTGCCTGTAAAGGGTTTCTTGATGTATTCCCCATCGGCACAGAGGATACGCGCTTTCACGTTATCGGCTTTGGCTGCATCCATGACATTGTGGATCTGTGCTTGAATGTCCGGGTCATAAACCGGCGCAGCCACTTCCACACGACGTTCTGTATTTCTTGTCATGAAATCGGCGGAGGAAATATACATTTTCTCGTTTTTGCCGCTGCCGAAGCAGTAGATACGGGAATGTTCCAGATAACGTCCTACCACGTTGAACACACGGATGTTTTCTGTCATGCCGGGAACCTGCGGCAGTAGGCAGCAGATGCCACGGATCATCATCTGAATCTGCACCCCTGCACAGGAGGCTTCTTTCAGTTTTTCGATGATGTCGATGTCCGTCAGGGAATTGAGCTTCAGGAAAATGCGTCCGTCACTGCCTTTGGCGATTTCCTCGTCAATGAGGCGCATCACAGAGGTTTTCAGGCTCACAGGCGCAACCAGCAGGTATTTGTAGCTGCCCATAAGGTTGCCGATGCCCATGTTCTGGAAGAAGATGTTGGCATCATGACCGATTTCCTGATTGGCTGTCAGCAGAGAAAGGTCTGTGTACATTTCAGCCGTTTTCTCGTTGTAGTTGCCGGTGCCAATCTGGGTGATGTACTGGACTTCCCCGCGCTCTTTTTTGGTGATGAGGCAGAGTTTGGAATGAACTTTGTAGTCCTCGAAGCCGTAAATGATGGTACATCCGGCTTCCTCCAGACGTTCTGACCAGTCGATGTTGTTCTGCTCGTCAAAACGTGCCCGCAGCTCAATCAGAACGGTGACGTCCTTACCATTTTCTGCCGCGTTGCAGAGATATTCCACCAGTTTGGTCTTTCTTGCCAGACGGTAAATGGTGATTTTAATGGAAATGACCGTAGGGTCATTGGATGCTTCTTTGATCATTTGCAGGAAAGGCTCCATGCTTTCAAAGGGATAGGAGAGCAGGATGTCTTTTTTCTGCACCTGCCGCAGGATACTTTCGTTTTTGTGGATGCGGGCAGGGTACTGTGGTTTAAAAACAGGGTAGGTCAACGCTTTCCGCTTGGTGTCGGTGAGCTTATCCGCCAGGGAGAATGCATATCCCATGGTCATAGGGGCGGATGTGGTGTAAATCATGGCAGGCGTCAGTGCCAGATGTTCACACAGATAGGAGATGAAATGTTCGCTGATAGAATGGGAGATCTCCATACGCACAGGCGCCAGCCGCCGCCGCTGTCCCAGCACTTTCTTCATTTTTTTCCGAAAGTCGCTGCCTACGTCAAAGGCTTCATCGTCGGGGTTGATATCCGCGTTTCTGGTGATGCAGATACAAACCTTTTCATCGACGGTGTAGTTATCGAAAACTTGGTCCATAAATTCCAGTATGATGTCTTCCATACGGATGTAGCGCACATCGATTCCTGGCAGGAATAAAACTTCGGGCAGTGCCTGGGGCACAGGAATGACGGCAAAGACCTGTTTGCTTTTGAATTTCAGCATCGCGCATACATGGATGACTTTGTTTTGCAGATGTGGAAACGGATGGTGGGTATCCACGATCTGCGGAGATAAGATAGGCAAGACGGAAGATTTGAAATACTGCTTCACATATTTCTGTTCCACAGATTCCAATTCTGTATAAGCAAGATGAGAAACGCCATGGGCGCGAAGCTGCAATTGAATACTGCCAAAGAGTTTATCCCGCTTTTCGCAAAGGGGACGCACAGCGCGGTAAATGTGTTCCAGCTGTTCTTTGGGGGTCATGCCGGATTTGTTGTCGATGGCATGGGCTTTCACATGCATCATGTCAAAGAGGCTGCCCACGCGGATCATGAAAAACTCATCCAGATTGCTGGTGAAGATGGAGATAAACTTCAGTCTTTCCAGCAAAGGCAGGGTTTCATCCATGGCTTCACTGAGGACACGGTCGTTGAACCGCAGCCAGGAAAGTTCACGGTTTTGGGTGAACGGATATTTTTTAGCGCCCATGAATTTTCCCCCTCTGTTCTAACAAATAGTACAAATAACCTTCCCTTACACCGTAGTTGATGGTGGTGATGCGGGAGATGTTGTAAAACTCAGCAATGGTATATAAAACTGTAATGCCGGGCAGGAACGTATGGATACGGTCAGGCGCGGTTTTCAGCAGTTGTTTGATAAAAATATCGGGTGTGTCGCATGCGCTGTCCAGAATAGCTTTCAGACAGGCAGGATCGTAATAAGGGAGGGACTGTTCCTTCTTCTTTTTGGAAACAGCCTGCACCATCTGCATAGCCGCACGGGCAGAACCGCCGATGGCACATAAATCGGAAATATCTGTTTTCTGAGGCGGCAATTCCTGTAATTTTTTGCGCACTTCTTTCTGAATCTGCTGTAATTCGGATTTTTTCGCGATGAGGTGATTTTTTACATACTGCTGGTACAGGTTCAAAGAGCCCATGGGCAGAGAAGTTGCCCGCTGAATGGTATGATCCTGATAGAATACCAGCTCGGTACTGCCGCCGCCGATGTCGGTGAGCAGACCTTTATCCATTTCCATGGCCTGCAATGCGCCGTAATAGTCGAAGATGGCTTCTTCTTCGCCGGAAAGGATGCGCACTTCAAAGCCGCAGTTTTCCCGAATGGCTTCCAGCACTTCCGGCGCGTTGTTGATGTTGCGCAGGGAAGCGGTGGCAAAGGGAAAAACTTCCTGAATGGTCATATGATCCAGGATTTCCTGAAATTCGGAAAGAACGGCAACAGCCTTACGAATACCGCTTTTTTTCAGACAGCGGTCTTTATTGATATAACCTGCCAGACCGGCAGGGCTTTTTTTGTTCAGTAATGATTTGATCTGATTGTTTTCGATTTTATAAAGCACCAAACGGATGGTATTGGAGCCGATGTCAATAACTGCGTACAAATAAATTCCCCTCGTTTTCTACTTTTTTCACTATTATTTTGCTTGCGAATTGTTAAGTCTGCCACTTTATTTCTGTTAAATATATGTAAAATCCATAAGAAATCTGTGGAAAATATGTTGCGAAGAAATGTTAAATCCTTGATTTTTCGGCTTTTAAAAATGTTAAATGTTTGCTTTGGCAGAAATGCTTTCCAGATCTACCCGAACAACGCCTGTCTGGGCAAAGTAGCGCTGAATGTAGGCGTCGATTTCTTCGTCGCTGTGCTGGGTGTAACGGCGGCAAATAAGCTGGAGGGCATGACATTTTTCTGTTTCTTCCTCTACAACGGCAGCTGTGCCTTCCGCAATGACGCTTTCATAATGTGTGGTGAAATTTTCGCCGTCTATCAGACGTACTTTGGCAAAAGTCACACAGACATGAGGATTTTGCTGGATGTTTTCCAGTTTTCGGCCTGCTTTGGCGCAGTGGAAATACATGTGGTTTTCTTCCAGAACAACGGAAACAGGGACGCCGTAAGGCATGTTGTCATTGTCTGCGGTGGATAATACGGCAAAGTCACAGCCGTTGATGATGTCTCTGGCTTCTGTTTCTGTTCTTAAACGGTCTTTTCTGCGTAAAGGTGTATTTTTTGTTGACATACGTATTCCTCCTTTTTTCTATCCATCATACAACTGTATGCAGAAAAATGAAAGAAAAATGAAAGAAAAATATCAAAAAGGTATTGCACCTACCATTTTGGTATGATATACTGTCCTCAGAAATAATACCCCCCTAGGGGGGAGGGTATAGTGTGGAAGGAAAGGTGTGGTAACATGCGTGCAGATAAAGATAAGGTTACGAAATTGCTGAAAACAGCCAGAGGACAGCTGGATGGGATTTTGAAAATGGTGGAGGATGACCGCTATTGTATGGATATTTCCCAGCAGCTCATGGCAGTGGAAGCCATTCTCAACAAAGCAAATAAGGAAATTTTGACAGCCCATTTGAAGGGCTGCGTTGTGGCAGCCACCACCGATGCCGAAAAGGAAGAAAAGGTAGATGAACTGGTGGCTATGCTGGGCAAAATACTAAAATAAGGAGGAAATGCCATGAAACAAAAATTTGACGTGACAGGCATGACTTGTTCTGCCTGCTCTGCCCATGTGGAGAAAAGCGTCAGTAAGCTGGAGGGCGTCCAGTGTGTGAATGTAAATCTGCTCCAGAACAGTATGGTGGTGGAGTATGACGATAACGCCCTTGGTACCACTGACATTATCCATGCGGTGGAAAGCGGCGGTTATGGCGCATCCGTGCAGGGTGAAACCAAAACGCAGGAAACACCGAAAAATGTGGCGGCAGAAGAAATGCATCATATGAAACGGCGGCTCATCGCATCCTTTTGTTTTCTGATTCCCTTGTTCTATATCTCCATGGGGCATATGATGGGGGCACCATTGCCTGCCATTTTGCTTGGGGACGAAAATGTCATGATATTCGCTTTGACGCAGCTGTTCTTGACCATTCCGGTACTCATCATCAACAAAAAATATTTTGTGGTGGGCTTCAAGGCTTTGTGGAACAAGGCGCCCAATATGGATTCCCTCATTGCGCTGGGTTCTGCCGCGTCTGTGGTTTACAGCGTATTTGCCATTTATTCCATGGCTTACGCTATGGGGCATGGGGATTTGATGACAGCCCATCATTACGGCATGGAGCTGTATTTTGAATCCGCGGCCATGATTTTGACCCTCATTACCGTGGGGAAATATATGGAAACCCGTTCCAAAGGAAAAACTTCCGAAGCCATCAGCAAGCTTATGGACTTGGCGCCCAAAACAGCTACTGTCCTTCGTGGTGGCGTGGAACAGGAAATCCCTGTGGAAGATGTGGTGACAGGGGATACCATTATCGTCAAACCGGGACAGCGGATTCCCGTAGACGGAAAAATCATCGAAGGCTTTTCTGCTGTGGATGAAAGCGCTATCACCGGCGAAAGTATCCCTGTGGAAAAACAAGTGGGCGATACGGTCATCGGTGCGACAGTCAACAAAAGCGGTTATTTCCGCATGACCGCCACAAGAGTCGGCAAAGACACCACTTTGTCCCAGATCATTGCACTGGTGGAAGAAGCCGGGGCATCCAAAGCGCCCATTGCAAAACTGGCGGATAAAGTCAGCGGCGTGTTTGTGCCTGTGGTTATCACCATTGCCGTTCTGGCGGCAGTCATCTGGTTTGTGGCTGGAAATCAGCCTTTCTCCTTTGCGTTGTCCATCGGCATTGCGGTGCTTGTCATTTCCTGCCCCTGTGCTTTGGGTCTGGCAACACCTACGGCAATCATGGTGGGCACAGGCAAAGGCGCCGAATATGGTATTCTGGTAAAATCCGCCGAAAGTCTGGAAATTGCCCATCAGGTGCAGACGGTGGTGCTGGATAAAACAGGCACTTTGACAGAAGGCAAACCTGTTGTGACTGATGTGGTGCTGGCAAAAGGCATCCTGCGGAATCGTCTGCTGAAACAGGCGGCGGCAGTGGAAGCCCTTTCGGAACATCCCTTGGCAGAAGCCATCGTTGCTTATGCCAAAGAAAAAGAAGTAGCTTTTGAAAAGGCGGAAAACCTCACAGCAACAGCAGGTCAGGGTGTGGAAGCCGACGTGGCAGGTAAACATATTCTGGCTGGGAATCTGAAAATGATGCAGGAAAGAGGTATCCAGCTGGGAGAATGGGAAGCAAAAGCCGTGGAACTGGCAGAAGCGGGAAAAACCCCTCTGTTCTTTGTAGAAAACGAAACATTTCTGGGCATTGTGGCGCTGGCGGATACCTTGAAGCCTACCAGCAAAGCCGCTGTGGACGCATTCCATCAGATGGGCATTGAAGTGGTCATGCTTACAGGGGACAACAAGCGGACAGCGGAAGCCATTGCCAGGGAACTGGATATACAGGTCATTGCGGAAGTTTTGCCTCAGGATAAGGAACGGGAAGTGCGCCGTTTGCAGGAACAGGGCAAAAAAGTTGCCATGATCGGTGACGGCATCAACGACGCCCCTGCTCTTATGCGTGCAGATGTAGGTGTGGCAATCGGCGCAGGAACAGACGTTGCCATGGAATCCGCTGACATTATATTGATGAAAAGCGACTTGATGGATGCGGTGACAGCCATTGAACTGAGTCACGCCACCATCCGCAATATCAAAGAAAATCTGTTCTGGGCATTTTTCTACAATGCCTGCGGGATTCCTCTGGCGGCTGGGGTATTCTATCCTTTCCTGGAATGGAAACTCAATCCCATGTTTGCGGCGGCGGCTATGAGTTTCAGCTCCGCTTTTGTAGTGGGCAATGCCCTCAGACTGCGGCTGTTCCGCCCGAAATATGCTAAAACAACAACGGCTTTGCCGAAAGAAGATATACAGAAAGAACTGAATCATAAGGAGGAAATTGGAATGAAAAAAGTATTGAAAATCGAAGGTATGATGTGTAATCACTGCACAGGCAGAGTGGAAAAAGCCCTGAACGATCTGGATGGCGTGACAGCGGAAGTGAGTCTGGAAGGCAAGAGCGCAACAGTGACACTGTCCAAAGATGTCAGCGATGAAACACTGGTGCAGACTGTCACAGACGCAGGCTACGAAGTGGTAGACATTCAGTAAAGAAAAAAGGAAATCTCATAGTTTATGAGATTTCCTTTTTTATATGTTTTTTCTTTTGTGGAGGAAATACAGACAAAGCATTCCTTCCAATAACAATAGGCAAGGAACTATGATTTCCAGATAAATAATCCCTGTCAGGCCGTAATAGGCAGGCACAAACAGCAGGGAAAGGACAAGGGCGATACTGTCTACATTTCCAAAGGAGATATCCAGATAAGAAATGCAAAGACTGGCGAAAAACATCAGTGAAAAAATGGCATAGAATTTCAGCCAGAAGGCATTTTGCCGAAAGAGGAGCAGCAGATAAAAGCACAGTCCAACATAAAGGAGACTGAACCCAACGCCAAAGAAGGAAGGCGCGGCGTTATAAAAACAGTCTATGAAATTGCAGATATAAGCCAGAATGTGTATGGGAACCGATGGCAAAAGGGGATACCAAGGCTGATTTCGAAGTCCTTTCATATTCCTTCCTCCTTTCCGAAGTCAATATCTGATAGATAAGGTCAGTGTACGGAATAAAAAAGATGGCTGTCAATGGGAAAAGTGTATCAAAAAAAGCCCATATTTTCAGCAATGAGCTGAGAATACAGGCTTTGTGTTTTTAGGACAACAAGCTTTTCAGATAGTCTTTGTCCTCATCAGAAACCCGTCTGGATTCCCGTGCTTTCTGTACGAATTTACGGAACACCCAAGGGTCTAGATCAGCGGCAAGGACAGCTTTTTTCGTTTCTTCGGGGAATTTCACCCATGCTTCTGCCAGAAGCCATGCCTGCGCCATGCGGACATAATAGAAGTCTGAGTCCACTGCCAGTGTACGTGTCAGAACCGTATTGATGGTGGTGGGTGTCAGATAATGGTGGAGCATAACAATAAGCCATACCCGTACTGTCCATGGATTCAGGGAGGACAGATATACGGAAATATAGCGGAAATAATGGGCTTTGTCTGCTTTATAGGACAATACCTTTTTCAAAGAAGAACAGAAGGTATCGCAGATGGCCCAGTTTTCCACAAGATATTTTGCCATTTTGTCACTATGGGGCAGAAAGTCCGCGTAAGGCAGTTCCGCCGCCACCAGTCCGTAAAGAAGCCGTTCTTCATGGTATGTTTTGCCGCAAACAGCCAGAAATCCGTTGGGGTCGCCTTTGGCAATGTTTTTTGCCGTTTTGCGCAGCAAAGGCAGTCTCAGTCCCAGAGTGGGCAGTTCAGAAGCCAGCAGTTTTTCGTTAAACAGGCGGTAGCCTTCCTCTGCCTCCTGTTTCAGTTTTGCAAGAAAATCGTCATAGGTTTCCGGTGTCCAGCGCTCCGGCATCGCATGCATAAAATCACTTCCTGTTTCTATAAATATGTAAAAATTTGGTTCAAAAATGCATTTTCAGACAACAAAAAAGACGGCAGTTTGTTTTGGGGGGAAACTGCCGTCTCCTTTGAAAGGGCTGTCATTGTCAATACATGAAAAACGGAATTGGGGGGAGTTTTCCATGTACGGAGGGACAATGACATGAAGAGATGAAAAGTTTGATTCAATACGCAAAACCGTCAGGAGAGGACGATATTGCGCAGAAACAAGCATTTTTGATATACAGGTGTATGATGCCTGTATACATATCTTTATGATGCAATATTTTCCGTAAATTGTCAATGGAAAGTGTAAAATTTTTTGTGAAAAGCGAAAGTTTTGTATTTGCAGTTGTAACTTTTGGGAAACTCTGTTACCATAGAAACAAGTTCAACTTTGGGGTGAGAAAATGATCAAAACAAGAGAATCCATGGAAAATTACCTGGAAACCATATATATTTTGCAGCAGAAAACAGGCTATGTCCGTGCCATTGATATTGCCACAGAACTGGGATTCAGCAAGCCCAGCGTCAGCAATGCCATGAAGAAACTCAGGGCAGAAGGCTATATCACTGTCACAGACCGCAGCAAGATTTCTTTGACGGAAGCAGGCAGAAAAGTGGCAGAGGCGACTTATGAACGGCACTGTGTCATTGCCGCGTCTCTCATGCGCATCGGCGTTTCGGAAAAAACAGCCCTGGAAGATGCCTGCCGCATGGAGCATATCATCAGTGAGGAAACATTCGCCTGCATGAAGCGCCATCATCAGGAAAGCCTGGACGAAATCAAACAAAAAGAATCTTAAAACAGAAAAAGCGTTCCGCGGAGATTTTCGCAGAACGCTTTTTTTATGTAGGTTTACTGGAAATAAGAATAACCGTAAAGTTTTCCAGCCTTAGGTGTTTCGTTGTGTTTGTACTGGATCAGCTCGGAAACGGTTACCAGCTGGTAGCCCTGTTCCTGAAGCATAGGAACAAGTTTTGCCGTTGCCTGTGCGGTGGTGTCATAGATGCCGTGCATCAGGATGACTTTACTGTCCAGATTGCCTGCACCTTTCACTTCTTTCATGATGCTGTCCACATTCCGTGTTTTCCAGTCTAATGTATCCACAGACCATGTGACGATGGGCAGGGGCACATTTGCCTGTACGGTAGCGTTTGTATTGCCGTAAGGAGGGCGGAAGGAAGTGGGTTTTACGCCTGCTTTCGCAAAAGCCGCATTGACCTGTTTCACATCTGCCTGAATCTGTGATGCGGAAAGTTTTTTGAAGTCCTTGTGGTCGTAGGAATGACTGCCTACTTCGCAGCCCAGAGCCGCTTCCCGTTTTACCACATCAGGGTACTGTGCTACACGATAGCCTACATCATAGAAGGTAGCCACTGCATTGTATTTTTCCAGTACATCCAGAATGGCGTTGGTTGCTGTGGGAGAAGGGCCATCGTCATAAGTCAGTGCCACCATGGGTTTGTTGGGGTCAATGACGCGTCCTGTTTCTGAGGGTTTTTCCTCGGGCTGGGCAGGTTCTTCCACAACGGGCGGAATGACTTCCTCAGGGTCTGTCAGGAAAGAGCCTTTGAATACCTCTCTGGGGATTTCCAGGCGGATGGCACCGCAGTCACCGGGGAGGATTTCGTATTTATCCAAGTAGAAGATGACGCTGTTGTCTGTCAGGGCAAATGTGCTGAATACATCGCTTTCCGGAGCAAGAATGGCTTTATAGTTGCCGAAAAGCTGCTTGCCGTAGGTTTTCTGGAAGTAATCCAGGGCGTAAGTGGATGCTTTCTCACGGTAGGAATCCCGGAAAATATCTTTTGCCGTCAAGGCTTTGCCTGTTGTGGTATCAAACAGATAAGTGCTCCAAGATGCCGGTTCTGTGTAGGCGCCGTCGATTTTCCGTGTTTCCAGAAAAGATACACTGGCAATGTTATCTTTGGTGATGTAGGAATCATAGCCAACAATAAGGGTGCCTGTGTGTTTGTCTGGTGTCCTTTCCTCCGCTTTTTCTTCTGCCGCTTTGGTGTAGGCGTTTTCAAAAGCATCTGCCTTTGTTTTCAGGGTCTTGATGATCTGCTCATCCAAGGCTGCCTGATTGGTCACAGGATACTGCACAGCGTAGGAGAAAGGGTCTTTTGCGCTGATAAATGTCTTTGCCTGACCCCAGTGCTGGGTATCCTTATGGAAATTGAAGTAGCTTTCTGACTGTGTGGTCAGTGCTGCTGTGCGGCTGTCCGCAGCGGCGGCTTCCGTAAAGGAACCAAAGGCGGACAGTGCCAACAGGGTGCAGGCAGTGAAAGCTGCCAGAAATCTATGTTTTTTCATGTGATCACTCCTTTTTGCGGTAATCGGGGTGCAGATAACGTCCTTTGTTTGCGGTACGTCTGCCGTACTGGATGGCCTGTCTGGGACAGTGCTGCAAACAGGACATACACATGTAGCAATGGTCTTCTTCCCAAACAGGAACCCCTGCTGTCATTTTGATGCAGCCGGAAGGACAGACATAGGCGCAGATGCCGCAGCCGATGCAGTCCACAGTGGGATAGAAGGGTTTTGTTTTGGTGGCGAAACGACGGAACAGAGGGTTCACCACATTGCTGAGGAATGTGCCGCCTTTGCCTTTTTTCACCCGGAAGAAGTCTTTCCGTTCCAGTTTCACTGCCCGCAGGATGAGCTGTACGATTTCGTCTGCCTGACGGAGCAGATGTCTTTGGGTTTCCGGTGAAGGCGCCTTGAACAATACGGCGTAGTTATCGGGCATGATAACGGAATAGCCGCTGTCCAGAGAAAGATCGTTTGCCTCTAGAGAAGCTTCCAGAATGGACATGGTTTCTCCGGCAGACTGACCGCAGGTACAGACAGCATAGGTGTAAACATCTTCTTCATAATACAGTTCCAGACGCTGGACGAACTGCTCCACCATCTGGGGTGGCGCCCAAGCGTGAACAGGGAATACAAAGCCCAGTTTTTCCCCTTTTTTCAGGGTATATTCATAAGCATCCTCTCTTGTGGCTCTTGCCATGTCGATCATTTTCTCGCCAAGACCTTCTGCCAGTTTTTTCGCTACATGATAAGAATTTCCGGTGCCGGAAAAATAAAAAACCATATGATAACCTCCCCGATCGGTATTGATTTTTTTAAGATGATATTATCATATCATATTTTTGTGTGGATAGTTTTGCGATTTTATTAAAGTTTTTCATTATTTTTCGAAATAATATGCGGAACGAAAAAAACCGCACCTCCAGAAGGAAGTACGGCTTTTCATATCTCCCAACGGGAGGAGGGGTCATTATTTCAGGTTTTCTACAACGTCAGCGGATACATACAGTACGCCGTCTGTCAGTTCAGCAGCAGCGGAGGATGTCATTGCCATGTCGCCTTCTACTACATATGTTGTGCTGCCCAGTGTGATCTGTGCGGTCATACCGTCTTTTTCCAGTACAACGGGAGCAGTTTTGCCCTGCCATTTTACACTGTAACCTTTTGCTTCCGCAGCGTCACGCAGTGCTACCATTTCAGGTGCTTCTACGGATTTTGTATCAACAGCAGCTTCTTCTGTACCTTCTGTTACAGCTTCTCTTTCTTCCAGCAGCAGTACCAGAGAAGGTGTTGTCTGCGCGGGGATGCTTCTTGTGGTGATGTCGTAGAATACAACAGCGTCTTTGCCTTTTACATCGTCAGCGCTCAGGATGCTTTTTGTACCCAGAGTTGTCAGGATAGTTGTTTTTTCGGAGATGTTCAGCTGAAGCAGGTCTTTTTCGTTGAGCAGGTCGTCGTTGAAGTGACCAACGGAGATGGAACCTTTGTCAGCGTTTGCAACAACTGCTGTTACCTGACCCATGTAAGGAGGCATGCTCATGCCCATGGGAGCGTTTGCGCCATAGATCACTGCAACTTCCATACCTTCTGTCAGTTTGTCAGCTGTGATCACGCTGCCTGTTTCTCTGTCAACGATGGTTGTTGTGGGCGCTACCACAAAACGCAGACCGCCGTTTTCGTTGTCCATGGTGAATACTTTGTTGCCATCTTCTGTGTCAGCTACTTCTGTGATCTTGCCTGTGTTGCTGACATAAGCGGATGCTTCTGCCTGATCGTCAGCGTCTGCGCTGATGGGAACGGGTGTTGCTGTTGTTTCGCCTTTCATAACTTCTGCGTATGCAGCTGTGCTGCCTACAACAGTGAATGCCAGTGTCAGTGCCAGTACTTTGTTCAGATTCTTTTTCATAGTGAATTCCTCCTGTAATCAAAAAAAATTATGTTTCGTTTTTTGCGTTGTTTTTTGTTTATTGTTTGTTACGCTTATTCAGACGGAGGCATTTTTTGAAAAGTTCCAAAGTTTTTGAAAAAATTTTTGAAAAATCGAAAAAATAGAGCGGACAATACGGAAAAAGCTTGTAAATTCAGGGTTTTTGCAAAAGAAAAAAATACGATTTTCATGGCAGAAAAATTTATTTTACGCATATTTCGTGCCATGCGGACGAAGATTTGCGGTTGTTTCCTGTGACTTAGTTACGGAAGGGATGGTGGAAAAAGAACTATACTCAATACAAGAAAACGACAGACAAATGGGATTGGAGGAATGGATTATGATGCGTGTTTTGATTTTAGGCGGTGTGGCAGCAGGTACAAAGGTAGCGGCGAAACTGAAACGTCTGCGCTTTGACGCGGAAGTGCTGATCCTCACCAAAGATGCGGATATTTCTTATGCTGGCTGTGGCCTTCCTTATTATGTAGGGGATGTCATCACAGATCGGGAAAAGATCATTGTCAATACACCGGAAAAATTCGCAGCTCTCACAGGCGCAAAGGTTTTGACAGGCAGAGAAGCGGTGAAACTGGATGCAGCAGGAAAAACCGTGACAGCGAAAAATTTGGCAACAGGCGAAGAAGAAGTTTATCCTTATGACGCATGTGTCATTTCCACAGGGGCTTCCTCCATCGTTCCGCCTTTGCAGGGGGTCAATCTGAAAGGCGTATTCACCATGCGCACCCCTGATGATGCGGAAGATCTGAAAAATTATGTGAAAGCCAGCGGCGCAAAAACTGCTGTGATTGCCGGCGGCGGCTTTATTGGTCTGGAAGTGGCGGAAAACCTGCTGGAACAGGGCTTAGATGTAACTGTTATGGATATGGCACCTCAGGTGATGCCCGGTTTTGATCCGGAATTTGCCGCTTATGGCACAAGACATCTGGAAAAGGTTGGTATCCATGTTTCCACTTCCACAAAAATGGAAGGTATCACAGGCAGTGAAAAAGCAGAAGGCGTACAGACAGACAAGGGGCTGATCCCTGCGGATGTGGTTGTGCTTTCTCTGGGCATCCGTCCCAACACTGCGTTCTTGAAAGAAACCGGTCTGGAATTTGCCAAAAACGGTGCAATCATGGTAGATAAATCTCTGCGGACAAGCCTGCCGGATGTTTACGCCGCTGGGGACTGTGCGGTAGTAACCAACCGTTTGACAGGAGAAAGTGCATGGGCGCCTATGGGTTCCGCGGCAAACATGGAAGGTCGTGTGCTGGCAGAAGTGCTGGCTGGCAGAGAAAAAGAATTTGCCGGTGTGCTGGGTACAGCCGTTGTGAAACTGCCCGGACTCAATGCAGCCAGAACAGGGCTCAACGAAGCAGCAGCCAGAGCGGCAGGATATGACGTGGAAACCGTTGTGGCAGTCAATGACGATAAAGCTCATTACTATCCCGGTGCGGATAACTTCATCACAAAACTCATTGTGGACAAAAATACGAAGAAACTGCTGGGCGTTCAGGTTCTGGGCCCCGGTGCCGTAGATAAAATGGTGGATATCGGTGTTACAGCCATCTCATTGGGCGCAACACTGGATCAGCTGGAAAATATGGACTTGGCTTATGCGCCTCCCTTCTCCACAGCGATCCATCCTTTTGTAGCAGCAGTAAATATCCTGCTGAACAAAATGAATGGCGATCTGGAATCTATGACCCCTGCGGAATATATGGAAAACAGAGGGGAAGGATACCGTGTGCTGGATGCGGCGCAGGCGCCATCTATTCCCAATGCAAAATTTGTGGATGTGGCAAAGGTACATGGGCCTTTGGAAGATGTAGATAAAGATGAAAAACTGATGATCATCTGCACAAAGAGCAAACGTGCTTATATGCTTCAGCAGAGATTGAAATATTTCGGCTATACCGATACCACTGTGATAGAAGGCGGCCTGTGGTTCAATGAACCTCCTGTGAAAGGAAAATAATGAGCCTATCTTTTATAGAAAAGAAGGGCAGTTGGAACAGAAGGGTTCTGACTGCCCTGTTTTTATGAGGATTTTAACAGATACGCTTTTTTCTTGCCTTTTCATAGGAAAAGCCGTATCATAAAGCAAAAGTAAGCAAAGGAGGATTTTTCCATGGAACCCATCACTGTACAGCATACCTTTCCGCCTATTTTCGACAAAAACAGCCGTCTGCTCATTCTGGGCACAGTGCCTTCTGTGAAATCCAGAGAAAACGACTTTTATTATGGACATCCCCAGAATCGTTTCTGGAAACTCATGGCCATCCTTTGCGGCGAGGAAATCCCTGTGACAAAGGAAGAAAAAACAGAAGTGCTCCTTCGTCACGGAATTGCTCTTTATGATGTGGTGGAAAAATGCACCATTGTAGGCAGCAGTGACAGCTCCATCAAAGATGTGGTGCCTGTGGATTTGACACCTATTTTGGAGCAAACAGGGAATATCCCTATTTTTGCCAATGGGGCAACAGCGGAAAAACTGTACAGGAAATATCTTTTTCCAAAGACAGGCATCTCTGCTGTGAAACTGCCTTCCACCAGTCCAGCCAATGCGGCATGGTCTTTGAGCCGCTTGGAAGAAGCCTGGCGGGAAGCCATAGAGCCATATCTGGGATAATCCTATGGGCGTTTTGCATGGAAAGGACGCGGAATTTCGGAAAAAGTTATACAATATCGGGAAAGTGTATGATTTTACTGGGGATTTTGCGTCCAGACATTGACATACAGGGCAGAACCTGCTACAATACCACAGAAGTCAATAAGGAAACTTATCAAGAGTGGTTGAGGGACAGGGCCCTGTGACACCCGGCAACCGGCGGAAACGCATCGGTGCCAATTCCCCCGCATATTTTGCGGAAGATGAGTAAGAATGAGAAAGCCCTGCGGCTTTTTTTTTATGCCTTTTACAGTGTCCCAAAGAACGACTGAAACTTGATAATGCAAAAAAACAAACTGGAGGAAATTATGAGCAGAAGATTATTCACATCTGAGTCCGTAACAGAAGGACATCCCGACAAGATCTGTGACCAGATCTCCGACGCCATTCTGGACACAATCCTGGCAAAAGACCCGAAAGCAAGAGTTGCCTGCGAAACATGCACCACAACAGGTATTATTTTCGTTATGGGCGAAATCACCACAAGCGCTTATGTTGATGTAGAAGGCATCGTTCGCGATACCCTGCGTCAGATCGGTTACGATCGTGCAAAATATGGTTTCGACTGCGAAACATGCTCCGTTATCACATCCATCCACGGTCAGTCCCCTGACATCGCTCTGGGTGTAGACAAAGCTCTGGAAAACAAAACAGGCGAAGACGACAGCGAATTTGATACAGGCGCTGGCGACCAGGGTATGATGTTCGGTTTTGCTTGTGACGAAACAGAAGAACTGATGCCCCTGCCCATCTCTCTGAGCCACAGACTGACAAAGAGACTGGCAGAAGTACGTAAAAACGGCACACTGTCTTACCTGCGTCCCGACGGCAAAGCACAGGTAACCGTAGAATATGTAGACGACAAACCCGTTCGTGTTGACACTGTTGTTGTTTCCACACAGCATGACCCTGAAGCAACACAGGAACAGATCCGTGCGGACATTATCGAACACGTTGTAAAGAAAGTCATCGATGCAAACCTGCTGGATGAAAACACAAAATACTACATCAACCCCACAGGCAGATTCGTTATCGGCGGCCCTCAGGGCGACAGCGGCCTGACAGGCAGAAAGATCATCGTTGACACCTACGGCGGTTACGCTGCCCACGGCGGCGGCGCATTCAGCGGCAAAGACCCCACAAAGGTAGACCGTTCCGCATGCTACGCAGCAAGATACGTTGCAAAGAACATTGTTGCAAGCGGCATTGCAAGCAAATGTGAAGTACAGCTGGCTTACGCTATCGGCGTTGCAAAACCCGTTTCCATTCTGGTAAATACATTCGGTACAGGCAAAATCTCCGATGATAAGATCACAGAACTGGTACAGCGCAACTTCGACCTGCGTCCCGCTGCCATCATCAAAAACTTCGACCTGCTGAGACCTATCTACAAACAGGTTGCAGCTTATGGTCACTTCGGCAGAACAGACCTAGATCTGCCTTGGGAAAAGACAGACAAAACAGATGTATTCCAGATCTGATTTTGAAAAATATGTAAAGAAAAAAAGCCTGTGTTAGGGGCATCTTCATAAGAAAACAAAGCAAGCTGAAATCCTTATGATATAGAGGATTCCAGCTTGCTTATTTTTATAAGCTTTTATTTGATATGTTTTCTTCTGAAGATAGCCGTTGCAATGCCCCTTAAGGAAACACAATGTTTCCTTAAGGGGCATTTGCTTTTTTGCGCAGGTTTTTTCTATTTATGAACTTTTGTAATAAAAAGTTAAAAGAAATGTCAATATATTTCATGGGATTTGCCTTGTTTTTTTCGCTTGAAAAAGAGAAAATGATACTAGGATATTGTGCGAAAATACAAGGAAAGGAGGATGCCCCATGAAAAAGAAAAGATGCTTTGCGGCTTTATTGTCCTGTATCATGCTTTGGCAGACTCCTGTTTTTGGAGCGGAGCAGGAAGAACTTTCTCCGCCGGAATATAGATGCACCATAGACAATACGGATGAAGAGTACGCATCCGGCGACTGGAACTATGGCTTTACGGTAGAAGAAGAACCCCTCTTTTATTTGAAAGAAGAGGAGAAACATGTTTTCCTTTTGTGTGATGGAAAATATGTGGATGCGCCTGTACTGATCGCAAAGGATACGGCTTATGTACCTCTGTGGGTGCTTATCAATGATATGGGCTTTGAACTGCGGGAAGAAGGCAACGGACTTTTGCTGGTCAGAGGCAGCCAGAAGCTGACAGTCAGCAGTAAGGACAGCACATTGAATACCAGTAAAATGCTGCCCCTCAGAGATGTTTCCGAGGCACTTGGCGCAGAAGTGACATATATGCGAAAAGGTGTTGTGCCTTTAGATAATCCTCTCATCAGTGTGGATTTTCGGGAAACGGAGCTGACAGAGGAAGAAGTGCTGGAAAAAGCGAAAGAAGTCCTTACATCCTGTCTGGAAGCCCAGCAGGAACAGGGTTATGTCCATGAGGATACACCCATTGACCCGAAAATCACAGAGAAACTGGCGGCAGAGATTGACGCACTGTATGTGTCAGAAGACGTCATTGCGGGATATTACCTGTTCGAAGGCATGGAATATCTGCCTTATATTCTGGTGGAAAAAAGCACCGGAGATGTCTATTGCAAAACGGGCAGTGGGAATGCTGGAAATGGTTCCTATGTGGAGGCAATCCAGAAAGTGGAAGCAGATGATGCAGATCTCCTTGCCATTGGATATTATTTTGGATAAAGAACAGACGGAAACTCCTGATTTCAGAGTTTCCGTTTTTTATGGCAAAATACTTGATAAAGTCAGATAAATAACATATACTTGACAAAGTCAAGTAAATGAAAGGAGTGTTTATATGTTTGATACATTTGCATATCTTATCACTTCTCTGCGGAAAGATTTCACGGAATTCTGCAACGAAAAATTGCAGGAAATGGGTCTGACACAGGGATTGTTGTTTTTTATTCTGTATGCGGGAAAACATCCCCAGTGTTCGCCCAAAGAGCTGACGGAAGCCCTTCACATGGATACGGGTTATTGCGCCAGATCATTGGCAAAACTGGAGGAAAAAGGTTTTCTGGTGCAGGAAAGAAATCCTGCTGACCGCAGAGCAAGAATGGTAACCCTGACGGAAGAAGGGGAAAAGGTATTCCGTGCCAGCTATGACCTTTTTGCCCAGTGGGACGAAGAAGTACTGAAAGATTTGACACCGTCCCAGAAAGCAGAACTCATGGGCACCATGAAAAAAATTGCTGCCGAAAGGAGGCAGACACGTCATGTATGAAACCATTGGAAGCCCTGTAACATTAGGGAATGTAACTTTGAAAAACCGCATTGTTTTCGCCCCTACCACATTGGGGGTGCCTAACGATGCTTATTTGGAGAGAATCGAAAAGATTGCTGCCGGCGGCTGCGGCATGATCATCATCGGTGATGTGCCGGTTCTGTCCATGCCCTTTGGCAATAACCTTTATACAGAAAGCGGCTTTGCTTTTTATGAGAAATTGGCAGAAACAGCCCATAAGTATGGCTGTAAAATCTGTGCCCAGCTCCATCAGGATGATACAGATTTTGGAGCATTGCGGCAGTACGCGCCTCAGGTGAAGGCAGGGAAACTTTCTCAGGATGATCTGCGGCAGATGATCAATGACCTTGTGGGGCCGTATGTTACCAATATGCCAGTGGAAAAGGTACGCAGCATCACCAGTGCTTTTGGGGATGCGGCAGTGCTGGCGAAAAAAGCTGGCTTTGATGTGATGCAGGTTCATGGGGATAGAATGTGCGGCAGTTTTGCTTCTCCCCTGTTTAATCAGCGGACAGACAACTATGGCGGCTCTCTGGAAAATCGGGCAAGATTTCTGCTGGAAGCTGTGGAAGCGGTGCGGAAAGCTGTGCCGGATATGCCCATTGATGTGAAATTGGCAGTTCGTATGGAACAGCCTAGATATGGCAAAGCAGGATTTATGGAGGATGGATTGAAAACAGTCGTACCTATGCTGGAGAAGGCAGGGGCAGACAGCTTCCATGTATCACTGGCAAACCATGCGGCTCTGTCTGATACCATCCCTCCCGCGAACCATCCTTATTTTCATGAAGAAGGCTGTTTCCTGCGGTTCTGCGATATAGTGAAACAGTATACAAACCTGCCTGTCTGTGGTGTGGGCGGATTGACCAGTCCGGCTTTTGTGGAAGAACAGCTGAAAACAGGAAGAATCGACTGTGCCGCCATGAGCCGTCAGCTCCTTGCAGACCCTCAGTGGCCGGAGAAAGTTTTGACAGGACGAGAAAAAGAAATCAGACGGTGTGTCCGCTGCAATAAAGATTGCTTAAGCGGCATGATGCGCCATGAAGGCACCCATTGTATTTATGAGAAAGGCGGAAAATGATATGAAATATGCCATTTGTTACAGCAGCAGAACAGGAAATACAGGAAAATTGGCAGAAGCCATTCGTCAGACACTGCCTACATTGGATTGCGTCTACTGCGGCGCACCTCATGTTGCCGCAAACTCTGGAGATGTGATTTTTGCGGGTTTCTGGACAGATAAAGGTACCTGTGACAGCCAGATGGGAGAATTTTTGCAGACACTGGAAAACAAAAAGGTATTCCTCTTCGGTACCGCTGGCTTCGGCGGCAGTGAAGCATACTTTACACAGATTTTGGAACGGGTACAGGCAAATGTGCCTGATTCTTGTGAAATTGTGGGTACATTTATGTGTCAGGGGAAAATGCCTGATGTGGTGCGGGAACGCTACGCCGCTATGGAACCCTCTCCCAAACGGGATATGATGCTGGAAAATTTCCAGAAAGCATTGGCACACCCCAATGAGGATGATTTAACAGCATTGACAAAGCTGGTACAGGATTTGGCATGATACATAAACAAAAAAAGGCTTGTTGTCTGTGTGTACAGTCAACAAGCCTTTTTGGCTTTCTATATGATTTTATTATTTGATATCTTGACGTTTCAAGCGCTGGAACCCAATCAGGAAAGAAAAAACCAGATAACCGCCTGCTACAAGGAAGCAGGGCAGAAATGTGGATAATTGATTGGATGCGTCATAAACAGAAGGCATGTGTGTAGAAATCTTGATAAAGTCAAGACTGATATGGATCTTGAAGAATCCAAGCACCATTTCCAAAGCCTGCGGGATATATGGCACAAGAAAACCGAAAATTGCACCGGTGATAACATTTTGTGTCAGAACGGCCATGGTAACGGCAAAACTGATATGTGCCATGACAAAAAGAATTCTTGCCACCATGGACAGGGTAAAATAAGCAGGATATTCCAGAGTTCCCATACCGTATTTGCTCATTGCGAACACACCCATAAAAATGGACAGCACCAGCATCACCAGTATGTATGCGCCAGAGATGGTAAAGACCATAGATAAATAGTAGTTCTTCTTTGAAATGCCGCGTCCGACGATGTTCTTCATTGCGCCAGAACGATAAACCTCTGCAATGATATTGGCTGCCAGCACCATAAATGCGTAAAGAACCATGTCGCCGCCGAGAAATGTCTGCATCATACTGGTCATTCCTGTGTCAGACGTAAAGCCCAACAGGAAAATCCGGATGGAGATAGCCAGGAAAATCAGCCCGACCCCAAGGCATCCCAAAAAGAAGCGATCTTTTTTTAATTGATAAATATGTCCGCAAATTAGATTTCTCATACAGCTTTCCCCCTTGAAAGTTTTTCTACAAAGAATTTTTCCATGTCTTCATCGTTTGCGCTCAAACCGCACACACGCACTTTATTTTCCACCAGATACTGATTCAGGTCAGCCAGATTCACTTTTTCATGCAGACGCAGGCTGTGGTTGGAAAGAACTTCACAGCGTACATCAGGATAACGGGACGCGATCAATGTTTTTGCGTTCTGCATACTAGCAGGTTCCACAGAAATCTGGACACTGCTGCTGCATGCGTCTTCCAGCGTTTCTTTGCTGAATTCATTAATGAGACGTCCGCCGTCAATGATGGCATAGTCTGTTGCCAGTTTATACAGTTCACTTAAAATGTGGCTGGCGATGAGAATGGTGATCCCGTGCTCACGATTTAATTCCTCCAGCATTTTACGCATTTCATATACGCCTTCCAGATCAAGGCCGTTGATGGGCTCGTCCAGAATCAGAAAGTCAGGATTGCCTAACAGAGCAATGGCAATGCCCAATCGCTGCTTCATCCCAAGAGAAAATTGACGGGCTTTCTTTTTTCCTGCATTTTGCAAGCCGACCATTTTCAATATTTTGTCATAGTCAGGAGAGGGGATACCAAAGAGCAGAGAAAAGTAACGGAAATTTTCCAGTGCTGTCATGTGCTCGTAGATACCTGGTTTTTCAATGAGTATCTCCATGCGGTTTCGTGCAGAATCATCATTTGATTTTCCCATGAGTGTGTAATTTCCTGCGCTTTGCTGTGTCAGACCGCAGATGATACGCATCAGCGTCGTTTTCCCGGCACCGTTTTTTCCCACCAGACCGTAAATAGAGCCCCTTTGGGACATGAATGCTGACATCATTTAAGACTGTTTTTGTTCCATATACTTTCGACAGATTGTTCGTTTGTAAAATATATTCCATGAGATTCCTACCTTTTCTATTTTCTTGTTCGAGTAATGGCAGTTATTAACAGGACATTAGTATAATATAGTTTTTCTATTTTTCCTATTTATGAAGTCGTAATTTTTGTTTAAGATTCTTTAAAGGTGTATATTTTGGATTATAAAGGAACATAAAAGAAAGGAAAAAGTCTTTGATTTTCAAGGGTAAGAAAGATGTGTGCAGAAAAAGGCTGTATATTTGATGCATAATGTCATAAAAACAGAATACTGTGACCATTTTTATGAAATGAAAATAGCTGGAATTCATGCAAAGTACATGGATTCCAGCTGTTTTGTTTTAAAGATATTGATAGAAAAATCCCTTTGTGGTGCTGTACCAGAACAATGTACCATGTCCACGTTTGGGTATTCGCAGCTGCAAGTCCCATTCGGGATACTGCTTGTAGAGCTGCACTTTGTCTCCCGTAGCAAATGCTACAAAAGAGATGTAATTCTCTTTTTCCATGGGGTGGTCAGTGGTCAGAAACCAGTCGTTTTCGATGACTTCCACATGGAATTTTTCGCTTTCCTCTGCCTTTTTGGCTGTCATGGGTTCCAGACTGCGTCCGCAGCAGGTGATGGAAGCGTCCCCTGTGGTGAGTGTCAGATTACCGCAGTGGGGACAGACAAAATATTTCGATTTTTTCATGTTTCCCTCCAGAAATGATGTTGGCAGATTGCCTGCCAGCAGTTTTTCGATGGGCACTCCAAACAGTGCGGAAAGGGATGGCAGCATGGAAATGTCCGGACATCCCAGCCCGCGTTCCCACTTGGAAATGGTCTTGTCGCTGATTTGCAGCGCATGGGCTGCTTCTTTTTGTGTCATGCCTTTCTCCAAACGCAGCTGCCGCAGCAGTGCGCCGATTTTTTCCCGATCCATATTGGATGCACCTCCTGTCCTATATGATACCAGAAAGGCAGGAGAGGTCAACCGCCGCAGCGTAGAGTCAGTTCTGACGGAACCATGCTTTCATGGTGTCCAGCACCTGTACCAGTTCTTCTTCGGAAATGACGTAAGGCACCATGGCATAAAGATAAGAAAGAAAAGGTCTGCTGAAAACCCCGCGCTGACGGGCAAAGGCGGCATAGCCTTCCAAAACGGCAGGATCATAAACTTCAATACAAACACAGCCCCCCATGATGCGGATTTCCCGAATGCGAGGGTCTGTGAAGCCTACCATTTCCCGACGGGTGATTTCTTCAATGCGCCGGATTTTTTCCATGGTGTGTTCTTCTTCAAAAAGGGTAATGGAAGCCAATGCCACACGACAAGCCAATGCGTTTCCCATGAATGTTGGCCCATGCATGAGGGCGTGGTCAGGGTCATCGTCATAAAAAGCGGCAAAAACTCTGTCATTGGCAACGGTGACAGCGTGCCCCAGATACCCGCCTGTCAATGCTTTTCCCAGTACCAGAATGTCCGGCTCTACCACGTCGGCAACAAAGCGGTGTCCTGTCCTGCCAAAGCCTGTGGCAACTTCATCAAAAATCAAAAGGACACCGTACTGGTCGCAAAGTTCTCTGGCGCGTTCCAGAAAAGAAATATCATACATCCGCATGCCCCCGGCTCCCTGCAAAAGAGGTTCCACAATCATGCAGTTCAGTTTCTGATGATATTTGGCAAAAGTCTGTTCCAGTGCTTCTAAGGTGGTTGGAATGTGTATTACATGGGGGCTTTTGCCGTAAGCGTTCAACACAAAATGATAATCTGGGTCATCGCCTACTTCCATGGTTTTGAAGGTGTCCCCATGGTAGGCGTGTTCCAGTGCCAGCACCATGGTGCGTTCTGTATCGCCTTGATTGATGTAATATTGCAATGCCATTTTCAGAGCAACTTCTACGGCAACACTGCCGGAATCGGAGAAAAAGCAATGGTTCAGACTGCCGGGAAGCCATTCCGCCAGTTTGTCAGAAAGCTCTTGCACAGGCTTGTGGGTCAGACCGCCCAGCATCACATGGGAAAAGTGGGGTACCTGTGACAGGATGGCTTCGTTCAGCTTTGGGTGGCTGTATCCATGGATTACACTCCACCAAGAGGAAATGGAATCAATGAGTTTTCCTTCTTTTGTGTAAAGCCAGACGCCTTTGGCATCCAGAATCTCTAGGGGCGGCTCCATAGTTTTCATTTGTGTGTAGGGATACCAGAGCATGGACTTTCCTTCCTTTCTGTATAAAGGGATAGTAGGGTTTCGATGGAAATGGGCAGGTCTGCGGCACCTTGTGGAATGCAGGCAATGACGGGAACGCCTGACATGACCTCACACATGACCTTGTTATCTTCATGTAAGAGATTTCCTGCCTGGAAGCGGTTCAGAATGATGCCCTGCAAGGGGATGTTCTGGTTTTTCAGATAGGCTGCTGTCAAGCCCACATGGTTCAGTGTGCCCAGTCCTGCATCCGCCACCAAAAGACAGGAAAGATGCTGGGACTTAACAAAGTCCGCCAGAGAAAAAGAGGCGGTTTCGTCATGGCGCAGGGGACAGAGGATGCCGCCGGAGCCTTCCACAGTGACAAAGTCGTATGTGCCGCAAAGGGTATCGTATGTTTCCTGTATTTTCTCCCATTCGATGGGATTTCCTTCGATTTTCGCCGCTAAATGGGGAGAAACAGCAGTTTCGTATACGTAGGGGCACATGTCAGCAAGGGGCTGGGAAATACCGGAAATGGTTTTCACAAAGTCCGCATCACCGAGCAAAAGGGAACCATCAGTCAGATGGACATTGCCGCTCATGGCGGCTTTAAAATAGGCGGCTTTTTTGCCGTTTTCATGGAGTTTTTTCAATATCAGCCCACTGACGTAAGTTTTACCCACGTCTGTGTCAGTGCCGATGACCATCAGTTGTTTCATCTAGTTTCACCTCGTATCCAAGTTCTGTGAGCATCTGTAAATCTGTTTGTGCCGTAATGCCTGCGGTAGTGAGCATATCCCCTGTGATAGCGGCATTTGCGCCGGAGAGGAAACAGCTTTTTCCGCCGTCCGGCAAAAGCCCACGTCCCCCAGCCATCCGGATGAAAGCGGAAGGCAGAAGGAAGCGGTAAAGGGCAAGTATCCGCAGGACTTCTGCTTCTGACAAAGTGGGATATTCCCCAAAAGGCGTGCCAGGGATGGGGTTCAGCACATTGACAGGAACGCTGGTGATACCCAAACCCCGCAGGGCGAGTGCCATGTCGATGCGGTCTGCCATGGTTTCACCCATACCCATGATGCCGCCGCTGCAAACGGTCAGCCCTGCTTGCTGTGCTGCCTGTATGGCAGATACTTTGTCGGCAAAGGTATGAGTGGTGCAGATATTGGGGAAATGTCTTTCTGATGTTTCCAGATTGTTATGGACACGGCTCACGCCGGCATCTTTCAGTCTGCGGAACTGTGATTCTGTCAGAAGTCCGAAGGAAACGCAGACGGAAAGGGTGGTTTCCTGCCGGATTTGCCTTATGGTATCGCACATGATGTCGATTTCTTCGTCAGACAGGGCTTTTCCGGCAGTGACGATGGAGTACCGCAAAACCCCTTGTGCTGCCTGTTTTTTGGCGTCTGCCAGGATTTCTTCTTTGGAAAGAAGGGGATAAGTGTCCGCGTCTGTGTGATTGTGGGCAGATTGAGCGCAGAATTTGCAGTTTTCACTGCATCTGCCGCTTTTGCCGTTGATGATGGTGCATAGGTCAAAGGTATTTTTGCAGAAATGGCGACGTATTCTGTCCGCCTGTCTGCACAGGTGTTCCAAAGGCTGTTTGGAGAGCCAAAGGGCTTCTTCTCGGGTGACTTGGTGCCCGTCCATGACCTGTTGTGTCAATATTTCCAGTGTATCCATAAAATTCATCTCCTGTCGTATCTGAAAATGGGAATGAGCCGTTTTGCCAGTACCGCCGCAACCACGCAGAGGACAATGTCCCCGGGCACTGCCAGCAAAAAGCAGTAGAGGAACAGAGGCCACAGCCCGATGGGATTATGCAGGTAAAAAGCGCTGATGGCAGCGTAATAAGCCATGCCGCAGAGATATACCACCAAAAGTCCGGCAAAGTTTGCCAGAAGCAGCTGTTTGTAAGAGGTATTTTGTTCGGTCAGTAAGCCTGTCACATAAGCCCCTAGTCCAAAGCCAATGAGATAGCCGAATGTGGGCTTGAAGATGTAGGAAATGCCGCCGCCTTCGGCAAATATGGGCAGTCCCACAAGTCCCAGCAGTACATAAAGCCACACGGCGGCACTGCCGGCTTTTTTCCCTAGCAAAAGCCCTGCCAGTGTGGTGAAAAGAAATTGCAGGGTGAAAGGTACTAGGGGCACAGGTACCCGCAGGAATGCCCCAATGGCAATGAGCGCCGCAAAAAGGGCGCATAGGATTTGTGTTTTTGTTTTCGTGAGAGTCAAAGAAACACCGCCTTTGCAAATTTTGTGTTTCAATATAGCACTGGAAAAATCTATTGTCAACAATATTAAACAATAATGGTTTACAATAGGAAGAAAAAAACAGACCAAGGAATATGGTATGTTGAAAAGATCATGTGTCTGCTTTCATGGTTCGATACCCGATCCAGACAGTCCAGAGGTATGCCAGTGTTTTCGGAATCATCAGCATACCCATCAAAGGGATGGTATCGGCAAACAATACCACAGGGATATAAAATCCGAAACTAAGCAGTATGGTCAGCCACATATTTTTGAAGGAACTGTCATGGTGCTGACGGGCGCTTTGATAGAAGAGAATGATGATGAGAATCCCCATGATGGTGAAAGGGATGTTTCGGTAAATTCCCCATGATAAGGGCGCGGCGGGGCTTGTCCATGCGTTCTGGGGGCAAAGACAGAGAATGATGCGAAGGAACGCTAAAAGATAGATCACTGCGGTCAGTCCTTTTTTCTCTGTGATGTGGTATCTCAGCCGCCAAACATGATACAAAATCACATAAAAAATTGTCATGGTGATGGATGTAATCAGTTTGCCCATGCCCAGAGAAAAGGCGTGGTTTTCCAGTCCCGTTGTCCAAAGGGCAAAAGCTCTGGGAATCAGATGGAATGCGTCACCAAAGCCCAGTAATATGGCCATGATGCCAAAGAGCTGATATTGCTTTTGAGCCTGTTTTCTGCTTGCCATGATGATGCCCAGTGTGATGACGCTGGTGAGATAGAATATATCGAATAAAGTTTCCATGATTGCTTGCATAAAAAACCTCCTATGATTGATATATGAATATGAACATTGTTCAAGTTACTTTCAAAAGGAACCCACTTCAAAGAAGTGGGTTTCGTGCTTACGCTTTTTTCGGTGTGCAGCGGTGCAGAGCCAGGAACAGCAGCACCAGCGCAACGGTCATGAGGATATGGGAAATACCTGCAATGCCAGAAATGGCAGCGTTTGCGCCCGTGGAAAGGGGTGTCTGCAATGCCTGCAAGATGCCGCGGACAAAGAACATGATTACCATAAAAGGCAGGGCAACGGCATAGACCTTGCAGAATTGCTGGAAACGAGCCTGTTCAGCCAGATCTGTATGAAGGGCAATGGCTGCCAGAATCAGAAACAGCAACGTACCCATGACCAATAGGTGCAGATGGGTGAATGCCAGTGTGGTTTTGCCTGTAAAAGCGGTGAACTTGGTAAATTCACGGTAAAATACGCCGCATGCCAGACCCGCAATGGCGTAGCGGAATGCGGAAGAAATGAGTTTTTGAAAATCCATATGAAAAACCTCCTTTGTGTTGTCAGTCAGTGTCAGGAAAAACTGCCGCAGGAACAGAATTCCAGCCAACAGCAGGGATGCCCCCAGGCCTGTGTAGAAAAAGGCAATAAAATCAATGGGCACCAGTGAAAATTTCCGCAGAGAAATGCCCATGGTCATCATAAAGGCCATGATGAGGAAAGATTTCCTATCGAAAAAGTGCCAGAACCAAACTTTCGGCGCTTCATAGGCAAGGATGCGGGCAGTGTGTTTTTGTACCAGTTTGCCGAATACCATTTTCTGAAAAATCACGAAAACGGCGGCAGACAGAAGCAGATACAAGGGTTTTACCAACCCCACATAAGCCAGCAGCCCCAGACGCAGGATGTTGAACCCTGCCGCGCCCCAGACAAGCCCTGCCAGCAGCAATAAGTATTTTTTTGGTATCATGGACGCACCTCCTGATCTCCATATAGTATTTTGGAAAGAATGGCGATGAGGGTATTGCAGTCTTTTGCGCCGTTGTTCCACAATGCCAGCAGGTGGGTGAATGTGAAGGATACCAGCGCTTTTTGTGTCAGACTGCCGTTAAAGGCATCGGGGTGAATGCGCGGGTCGGCTTCCAGACAGCCCAGCAGATTTTTCTCCATATGGGAAAAAGTGCTTTCCCGCAGTTTCAGAGCGTTTTCTTTTTCGCTTTCCTCAAAAATCACCCGATGAGCGGCAAAGAAGTCCGGATAGGCGGCAATGCCTTTCTGTATCTGAGAAAACAAATGGGAAACAGCATCACAAAAGCCCATGTTTCTGGTGTTTTCTTCTGTGTCATTATGGAACATATCAAACCAGATGCTGGCAACCACTGCCGTCAGCAAAGCGTTTTTGTTGGGAAAATAATTGTAAACAGAACCAACGGCAACGCCTGCGGCAGAAGCCACTGAACGCATCTGCAAAGCGGAAAGCCCCTCTGTTTTCGCCAATTCTTTGGCGGCAAGGAGCAGTTTTTCTTTGGAAGTTACATTGGGATGCATGAAACCCCTCCTTTTCTTTCAAGTTGAACAATGTTCATTTTACAGCATTTTTGAATTTTGTCAAGGATTTGGGGGAATTTTGGGAACGGCTGTTCTCTTTTCATGGAGAATGTGCTATACTTTTTATATTATACGGCAAAGGAGGGAAGGACATGGACGAAATCCGCATTACAGGCGAAGTGGAAAGCATCATTTATCAAAATGCCGACAACGGCTATACGGTTTTTGCGCTGGAAACAGAGGACGACGAGGTGACCTGCGTGGGCATTGTGCCACAAATTCACGCCGGGGAAAGTCTGGAAATCACCGGACATTGGTCTATCCATCCCCTCTATGGCAGACAGATTCAAGTGACCAGCTATGAAAAATCCATGCCTACCACCTGTGCCGGAATTGAGAAATATTTATCTTCGGGGCTCATCAAGGGTATTGGCCCGAAGATTGCCAAGAAAATTGTAGACCGATTTGGAGAAGCCTCTTTTTATGTTATTGAAGAAAAGCCGGAACAGCTGGCGGAAATCAAAGGACTCACATATGAAAAAGCCCAGCGGATTTCCGAGGTTTTCCGGGAACAGCATGAACTGAGAAAAGCTATGCTGTTTTTGCAGGAATTTGATGTTTCCCCTACCTATGCCATGCGGATTTATAAGAAATATAAATCCCGTACTTTTGAAGTGGTGAAGCATAATCCTTATCGGCTGGCAGACGACATCTGGGGCATTGGTTTCCGTATGGCGGATAAAATGGCGGCATCGGCAGGGATTTCCCCTGACGACCCCAATCGGGTAAAGGCGGCAGTGAAATATATTCTCACCAATGCGGCATCCAATGGGGATTGTTATCTGCCTAAGGAAAGTCTTATGGATCAGGCGAAAGAGTTGTTACAGCTCCATCCAGATCATGTGGAAAACGCCATTCGGGAATTGCAGGTGGATAGCCAGATTTGGCAGGAAACCATGAACGGTATGGACAGCGTATATCTGAACTCTTATTTCTATGCGGAAATGGCAGTGGCGAAACGTCTGCTGGAACTTTCTCAGGAGTATATGTGTACCAATATGGAGGGCGTTGCCAATGAGATTGCCCGCATGGAAAAGAAAACAGGTGTCATTCTGGCGGAAGAACAGCGGGCGGCAGTGCTGGAAGCCATGAGCAGTGGTGTCCTCATTATCACCGGCGGCCCCGGTACCGGGAAAACCACCACCATCAATACCATTTTGCAGTTATTGCAGGATGAGGGATGTGAGGTGGTGCTGGCGGCTCCCACAGGACGAGCGGCAAAACGCATGAGTGAAGCCACCGGCGTGGAAGCTCAGACCATCCATCGTCTGCTGGAAAGTACCTTTTTGGGGGAAGATGTCCGCAGGCAGACCTTTGACCGGAACGAAGAAAATCCCATTGAGGCAGATGTGATCATCATCGACGAAACTTCTATGGTGGATATTATGCTCATGCACGCCCTTTTGCGGGCGGTTGCGCCAGGTACTCGTCTAATTTTTGTAGGGGACGTGGATCAGCTGCCTTCCGTTGGCCCCGGCAATGTGCTGAAAGATATGATTCGCAGTGAACGGCTGAAAGTCGTGCGTTTGGAGCATATTTTCCGTCAGGCACAGGAAAGCGCCATCATCATGAATGCCCACCGCATCAACAAAGGGGATGACCCTGTTCTCAACGAAAACGGTACGGACTTCTTTTTTGTGAAACGTGCTTTCGGGGAAGATGTGGTGCGTACTATTCGGGATTTGGTGCTGACCCGTCTGCCGAAATTTACGGGATGTGACGGCCTACGGGATATGCAGGTGCTGACACCTATGCGCAAAGGCGTTTTAGGTGTGCAGAATCTCAACACCGTTTTGCAGGCTGCTTTGAATCCTCCTTCTGAGGAACGAGCGGAAAAAGAATTCCGTCAGATTGTCTTCCGGGAAGGGGACAAGGTCATGCAGATCAAAAATAACTATAATATTGCGTGGCGCATGTATAATGCCATGGGAAAACGCTGTGATGAAGGCGTAGGCATATTTAACGGCGATGCGGGCATGATAAGAGAGATCGATGACGCTAACGAAACCATGCAGGTGGTTTTCGATGATGGGAAAGTGGTGGATTACGATTATTCCCAGCTGGAAGAACTGGAACTGGCTTATGCCATCACCATCCATAAATCTCAGGGCAGTGAATATCCTGTTGTTATCATTCCCGTTCACAGTGGCCCGCCTATGCTTATGACAAGAAACTTGCTCTATACAGCGGTGACCCGTGCCAAAACATTGGTGGTGCTGGTAGGCATACAGGAAACCATTTCTGCCATGGTCAGCAACGACAGGGAAGTGGAACGGTATACAGGTCTTGCCCAGCGGATACGGAATCTTTATGATTTTATGGCGGAGGCGGAAGAATGAGAAGTGTGAAAGAAACCATGCTGGAATTTCTTTTTCCGCCCAGATGCGCCATTTGCGGCAGTCTTTTGCCTTTGGAGAAAGAGGAACGGCTATTGTGTCCCGATTGTCTGGCACATCCGCCTTTTCTCACAGGAGAGAAATGTCAGATCTGCGGCAGACCTGTGGACAATGACGTTCTTTGTCATCGGTGCCGCCACGGGGATTTTCTGTTTGAGGCAGGCACAGCGGCATTTTCCTATGAAACCATGCAGGAGGAGATTGCCGCTTTTAAGTTTCATGGGTATCGCCATGAAGGTGAGCGGCTCAGTCACTTGATGGCAGAATATCTTTTGCAGGAGCATCCTGACTGGACAACATGGGCAGATGTGCTGACGGAAGTGCCACTCCATGCCAATAAACTGCGGTTTCGCGGATTCAATCAGGCAGAAATTCTTTGCGAAGGATTGGCGAAAGAAACGGGAATGTATCATGTGCCCGGTGTGTTGGAGCGTCGTGTGGATACACTGCCCCAAAGCAGTCTGAAAGCGGCACAGAGAAAGGAAAATCTGAAGAACGTATTTGGTGTGGCAAAGAAAGAAGTCATTGAAGGAAAACGCGTATTGCTGCTGGATGATATCTTCACCACAGGCGCCACACTACAAGAATGTACACGTACCCTTTTGCGGGCAGGAGCGGCGGCGGTTCGTATATACTGCTTATCGGTGGTCTGCAAAGAGGAGGATTTTGAACAGAATTCCATAGAAAAACCCTAAGAAATGACAAAAGTTTTCATGCAAGTGGGAGATTTTCGAAAAAAAACGAGGTTTCCTTTGTAAATCGTGAGAAAAAATAGTATAATTTTGTACCGTAAATGAAACAGTTAACGGATGTGACAATAGATTTGGGAGATTAAAAAATGGTACGGATTGGATTTGATAACGACAAATATTTGCAGATGCAGTCAACACGCATCAAAGAAAGAATCGGACAGTTTGGGGGCAAACTTTATCTGGAGTTTGGGGGCAAGCTTTTCGACGACTATCATGCTTCCCGGGTACTGCCGGGCTTCAAGCCGGATAGTAAAATCAACATGCTGGTGCAGGTGAAAGAGGACGTAGAAATCGTTCTGGTCATCAATGCCGGCGATATTGAAAAGAACAAAGTTCGCGGCGATCTGGGCATCACTTACGACATGGACGTTCTGCGCCTTATTGACGCGTTCCGTGGCTACGGCCTGTATGTGGGCAGCGTCGTACTGACACAGTTTAACGGTCAGGAAAGCGCGGTGGCTTATCAGCGGAAACTGGAAAATCTGGGTCTAAAGGTATATCGCCATTACACCATCCCTGGCTACCCCAGCAATGTGCCCCTCATCGTCAGCGAAGAAGGCTTCGGAAAAAACGAATATATCGAAACAGAACATTCTCTGGTTGTTGTAACAGCACCTGGCCCCGGCAGCGGTAAAATGGCAGTCTGTCTTTCTCAGCTGTACCATGAAAACAAACGTGGCATCAAGGCTGGCTATGCGAAATTCGAAACATTCCCCATCTGGAATGTGCCTTTGCAGCACCCCGTCAACCTGGCTTATGAAGCGGCTACCGTTGACCTGAACGACATGAACATGATTGACCCCTTCCATCTGGAAGCTTACGGCGAAACCACTGTGAACTATAACCGTGACGTAGAGGTATTCCCGGTACTGAACGCCATGTTTGAAAAGATTTACGGGGAATCTCCCTATAAATCCCCCACAGATATGGGCGTTAACATGGTAGGCAACTGCATCGTGGATGACGAAGCGGTGAAAGACGCCTCCAGAAATGAAATCATCCGCCGGTATTATAAAGCCCTGTGCGAACAGAGAAAAGGCAACGGCGGCGAAGAATCCATCTATAAACTGGAACTGTTGATGAAGCAGGCAGGCACTGGCGTGGATAACCGTCCCGTAGCAGCAGCGGCTATGAAGAGAGCCGAAGAAACCGGCGCACCTGCGGCAGCCATCGAACTGCCTGATGGTACCATCGTTACCGGCAAGACAAGCTCTCTGCTGGGCGCGTCTTCTGCCATGCTGCTGAACGCACTGAAGAAACTGGCAAATCTGGATCACGATGTGAAGCTGATTTCTCCCACCATCATCGAACCTATCCAGCATTTGAAAGTGTCCCATCTGGGCAACCATAACCCCAGACTGCACACAGATGAAATCCTCATCGCCCTGTGCATTTGTGCCGCAACAGATGAAAAGGCGGAACTGGCTATGCAGCAGCTGGAAAAACTGAAATGCTGCGAAGTACACTCTTCCGTTATCCTTTCTGGTGTGGATGAAAACGTATTCCAGAAACTGGGCGTGAACCTGACTTGTGAACCCATTTATCAGACCAAAAAGCTGTTCCACGGCTAATTTGTCACAGTCCATTTCAAAAAATAAAAAAGAGCCGAAAATTTCTGTTGATGCAGAGATTTTCGGCTTTTCTGTTATAAAAATAAGCCGGATATTCCCAAAGGAACATCCGGCATTTGTATGCTTATTTTTCAATGAGTTTTTTAGCCAGTTCGTAATCAGATTTCTTTACATATACTTTGTGTTCCAGACAACGATTGCTCATGTCGCTGTTGACACTGACCTGAGCACCCAGAGGGGAAGTGGATGAGCTTATGAGGCTTTGTCCGCCCAAAGGGGACTCGATACGCTTTGTGTCCAAATCATACTCAATGTTGTTTTGTTTCAGAATATCTCTTACACGTGCCTGTTCTGCCATGTCGTAAGTGATGCAGACTTCTTTTCTGTTGAATACGTTAATCATATAAACCCCTCCTGTTCCAGCAGAGAAACTGCCTGCTGTAATTGCTTTTTATGGACATAAAAGGTATACGCCATGGATTGTGTCATCATGGTTTCGGGATCGGGCACAGGAAAAAAGCCGTTGGTCTGATGGGGATCTTTCACTGACACCATGTGTTCCACGCCCCCGTGGGTCAGCAGATTCCGCAGCTTGGTCTGTTCTTCCAGTGAAGATACTGTGATCAGTTCTACGCTGTTAAAGGATGTGAACATGTTATCGCCTCCTGTTTGCCGTCCTTACGCTTTTTTTCATCATAGCATATTTCTTCCAAAATGAAAAGAATAAATGTCTGACTACCAGAACAGTCGCAGTAGCCCCATGGCAAGGAAAATGCCGCCGGACAAAAGGGTATAGCGGTTTTCCGCCATGGGTGCCGCTTCCATAAGCCGTTTTCCTGCGCCTGCGCCAACAGAAAGGAAAAATGTCTGCAAAAGAGCAGCGAAAAAAGGCAGCCAGTATACGGAAAACCCTGCCGCGGCAGCACTGAGCCCAACGCCGCAGGCATCGGCGGAAAGCACCAGACCCAACAGCAAAGCTTCGCCTGCTTCCAGCACGGCAGAACCGTCTGTGTCGCATTGGGAAGGACTGCGCAGGAATTTCAGGGGAGAGGGGCTGTCAGTCTGTTTGCGGCATCCTTGAAACAGCAGGAACAGACCAAAGCCCACCAGAAACAACGCCGCCCCTCGCTCCGCCCAGTGGGGAGGCAGACAGGCAGCTAGAAAGGTACCAGCTTTGAGAAAAAGAAACAACAGCGCAGCCGTTTCCAATCCCAAAACCACACGGGAAAAAATGGGCAGGGAGATACGCCTAAGCCCGCATGCCATACCGGCTCCCAGCGCGTCCAGACTGAGAGAAAGCGCCAGCAGAAAGGAAAGAATCATGGGAAACACCTCCTGTGGTCATCATATGCACCAGTCATGTTTTTGGTCATAGGCGCATAGAATGGAAAAGCAGGACAACCAAAGACAATGAGAGAAACGGGTGAGGATATGAATTGGTGGCAAATGGAAACGAAAGAAGCGGCACGCCGGCTGGAAACAGACGAAAAACAGGGATTAACTTCCCAAATGGCGGCGGAGCGGCTGGCGCAAAAAGGCAGGAATGAACTGGCTGAAACGGACGGCAAAAAAAGTCTGTTCTGGCGGTTCCTGGCACAGTTTGATGACTTTATGATATTGCTGCTGCTGGGAGCGGCAGTGGTGTCTGTGGTCATTTCCAGATTGAGCGGGGAAAATGATGTGCTGGATGCGGTGATGATTCTGGGCATTGTGGTACTGAATGCGGCATTGGGGCTTTTTCAGGAAAGCAAAGCAGAAAAGGCGCTGGAAGCCCTGAAAAAAATGGCGGCGCCTCATGCTCGTGTCATTCGAGATGGTGTGGTGCGTGAAATTCCGGCGGCAGAAGTGGTGCTGGGGGATTTGCTGTTGTTGGAAACAGGGGACGCTGTCTGTGCTGACGGGCGTGTGGTGGAAAGCTGCAGTCTGAAAACAGAAGAAAGCGCCCTGACAGGAGAAGCGCTGCCGGTGGAAAAAACGGCGGCAGGGGGCTTGCCCGCAGAAACGGCAACAGGTGACCGGAAAAACATGGTGCTTGTGGGAGGATATGTGGTCTACGGCAAAGGGAAAGTGCTGGTGACAGCAACGGGCATGGATACAGAAATGGGGCGTATTGCCGCTATGCTTTCCCATACATCTGACAGCATGACGCCTTTGCAGAAGAAATTGGAACAGACAGGAAAACAGCTGGGCATTGGTGCACTGGCAATCTGTGCTCTCATTTTCTGCATGGGGATTTTGCAGGAGAAACCGCCCTTTTCCATGTTTATGACGGCGGTGAGTCTAGCGGTGGCAGCCATTCCCGAAGGACTGCCTGCCATTGTGACCATTGTGCTGGCTATGGGTACTTCTCGTATGTCGGAAAAACATACCATCGTCAGAAGATTGTCGGCAGTGGAAACATTGGGCGGCGCGCAGGTTATTTGTTCTGACAAAACAGGGACATTGACCCAGAACCGTATGCAGGTCACTACATGGACAGATTACAGCCATAGAGAGCCGAAAAATGAGGATTTGCGTGAAACAGTGGCAAATCTTTTTGCCCTCTGCAATGACTGCAATGTGTCCGATGGAAATTTGCAGGGAGAACCTACGGAAAAAGCTCTTGGGGAATATGCCCAAAGCATGGGTATCGACTTTGCCGCCCTCCGGCGGGACATGCCGAGGGTGGGAGAAATTCCTTTTTCTTCGGCAAGAAAGCGCATGACCACCCTCCACAAAACAGAGGATGGCTGGATTTCTGTCACAAAAGGCGCACCGGATATTCTGCTGGAAAAATGCGCCTTCTGTATGGAGGGCAGTGGACAGGTTCCCTTTGACAGCAGACGAAAAAGCATGGCAAGAATGGTCAATGGGGAAATGGCGGCACAGGCGCTCCGAGTAGTAGCGGTGGCGTTTCGCCAGTGGTCGGAAAAACCACCTCTGACAGAAGAAACCTTGGAGCGGAATCTGGTTTTCGCAGGCATGGCAGGCATGGTAGACCCACCCAGACCGGAAGTAAAAGAGGCGGTACATCTTTGCAGACAGGCAGGCATCCGTCCTGTCATGATTACGGGAGACCATGTGCTGACAGCAGAAGCCATTGGCAAAGAATCGGGCATTTATCAGAAAGGAGACTGCGCTGTCACAGGGGCGGAACTGGACAAAATGAGCGACAAGGAACTGGAAACGGCGGCGGAAACCTGCACCATCTTTGCCAGAGTGGCACCGGAGCATAAAGTCCGTATTGTGAAAGCCTTCCAGAAAAGGGGCAATGTGGTTGCCATGACAGGGGATGGTGTCAACGATGCCCCTGCCCTGAAAACGGCAGACATCGGCTGTGCCATGGGCAAAAGCGGCACGGAAGTGGCAAAAGGGGCATCAGACCTGATTTTGACAGATGATAATTTTGCCACCATTGTGGAAGCCGTACGGGAAGGACGAGGCATTTACGACAATATCCGCAAAGCAGTCCATTTCCTCCTTTCCAGCAATATCGGGGAGATTTTGACCATTTTTGTGGCAATGCTTCTGGGCTGGGCGGCGCCTCTTTTGCCCATTCAGCTTTTGTGGGTGAATCTGGTGACGGACTCTCTGCCTGCCATTGCCCTTGGTATGGAGCCGGCAGAGGAAAACATCATGGAACGACCGCCCCGGAAAAATACCGGAAGTTTGTTTGGGGACGGACTTGGCGGCAGAATCCTGTTAGAAGGGGTTATGATTGGGGTTTTGGCGTTGCTGGCTTTCGGCATTGGGCATGTATATTTTGACCAAGAAGACGGCTATGCCGTAGGGCGTACCATGGCTTTTGCGGTGCTTTCTCTTTCTCAGCTGGTGCATGCTTTCAATATGCGGGGAGAAGGCTCTCTGGGGAAATTGCCCTTCTGCTCTAATAAGTTTCTTCTCATGGCATTTGTGGTGGGGGTTGTCCTCCAGTGTGTTGTGATCATGATGCCGCCTTTAGCAGGTATTTTCCAGGTGGTACCTTTGAACGGAGAACAGTGGCTGTTGACAGCGGCTCTTGCGCTGGCGCCTTTGCCTTTGGTGGAACTGGAAAAAGCCATCTGGCATCCAAAACAGAAATAAAATTTTTAAAACCTGACTTTTTCCAAGTCGAGTTTTTTACGGAATCTTCATAAGAAAACAAAGAAAGCCAAAATCCTTATGATGACAAAGGAGTTTGGCTTTCTTATTTTATTCAGATTTTATTTGTTATGGTTGCTTTGCGGTGTCAATTTTTGCCAAGACACTTTGGCAGAATTTTGCCTTTTTGCCGCCTTTCTTTTGTTGTATAATGAAACTATATAGAGAGGAGGGGGTTCCCATGAAACATGCAGTCATTACGGGAGCCACAGGCGGCATCGGACATACTCTGGCGGAAGGCTTTGCGGCGGCAGGGTATTTTGTCATTGCTACGGACTTGCCCGAAACAGCAGATTTTACAGGAGAAAATATGGTATACCTGCCCATGGACTTACGGCAGGAAGCAGACATAAAACAGTTTTTTGAAACCGTGCGCCAGAAATACGGCGTCATTGACGTACTGGTGAACTGCGGTGCCATCAGTCGTATGCAGAAATCTCCGTTGGAATTGACAGCAGCGGAATTTGATGATGTCATTCATACAAACCTGCGGGGGACTTTTTTGTGCTGTCAAAATTTCCTTCGTGCCAATGAAGGCGCGGAATACGGCAGAATCATCAACATTGCTTCTACCAGATGGAATCAGAACGAAGCGGGCTGGGAGGCTTACGGCGCATCCAAAGGCGGCGTGGTTTCTCTTACCAACAGCCTGTGCGTATCTTTGACGGATACGGCGGTGACGGTGAACGCCATCAGCCCCGGCTGGATTGAAACGGGAAATTATGACGCTTTGACGGAAGCAGACCATAAACAGCATCCTTCCGGACGAGTGGGGAAACCTGCGGATATTCTGCGGGCATGTCTGTTTTTGGCAGCTGCGGAAAGCGATTTTATCAACGGCATCAATCTGGTGGTAGACGGCGGTATGACCAAGAGAATGATTTATGTGGAATGAATTTGTCCTTTTTGGGCGGACAAAGGATTTTAAAGGCGCAAAAGCCCGAAACAAAGCAAAAAAAGGCTTTGCAGTGGGGGTGTTTCGTGATATAATCTGAATGTTAGGGCGAAATTTAGAAAGTCCTTTGGCGAATGATTTGGAAGGATGAATGTTGTTTATGGATAAATTGATTGTACAGGGACGTAAACGTCTTGTAGGGGAAGTCAACATCAGTGGCGCGAAAAACGCGGCTGTTGCAGTGATTCCCGCGGCTATCATGGCAGAGGGCGTCAGTGTATTGGAAAACCTGCCCCGCATTGAGGATGTGAACAATCTCTGTCATACCATCGAAAAACTGGGTGGCACATGCACCTATTTGGATAATGGGCATACATTGAAGATCGATTGCGATAAGGGAACAGCCCATTGTGCCACTTTTGAAGAAGTACAGAAGATCAGAGCTTCTTATTATTTCCTGGGAGCGATGCTTGCCAGATACAAAAAAGCGGAAGTTGCATTGCCCGGCGGCTGCAACTTTGGTGTCAGACCCATTGACCTGCATCTGAAAGGCTTCCGTGCCCTGGGTGCAACAGTGGAAGAAGGCAACGGCATGGTTCGTGCTTACGCAGACAGACTGGTGGGCACTTCCATTTATATGGACCAGGTAAGTGTAGGCGCTACCATCAATATCATGCTGGCTGCATCTATGGCAGAAGGCGTGACAACCATTGAAAATGCGGCAAAAGAACCCCATGTTGTAGATACCGCAAACTATCTGAACATGATGGGTGCCAATATCAAAGGCGCTGGTACAGATGTGATCCGTATCAAAGGTGTGGAAAAACTCCACGGCGCACAGTATACCATTATTCCTGACCAGATTGAGGCAGGAACATACATGATCGCCGCAGCCATTACCGGCGGCGATGTGCTGGTGAAGAACATCATTCCCAAGCACATGGATTCTCTGACAGCAAAGCTGGATGAAATGAACGTGACTATTGAGGAGCATGATGACTCCATCCGTGTCACAGCAAACAGACCTTTGCACTGTGCAAACGTCAAGACCATGAGTTATCCCGGTTTCCCCACAGACTTGCAGCCCCAGATCGCGGCGCTGCTGAGCGTTTGTCAGGGACAGAGCGTTATCACAGAAAACGTATGGGACAACCGTTATCAGTACATTGACGAACTGCGGAAGATGGGCGCACAGGTGCAGATCGACGGCAGAATCGCCCGCATTGACGGCATTCCCCGTTTGACTGGGGCAAATGTTTCCGCCACAGACCTGCGTGCAGGGGCAGCCATGATTCTGGCGGCACTGGCAGCAGAAGGCGAAAGCGTCATTGATGGAGTGAAGTACATCGACAGAGGTTATGAAGAAGTCGAACATAAATTCAATGCACTGGGTGCAGATATCACCCGTGTGAGCGAATAAGAGAGAAATTTTTTAACAGCCGTAAGAGGGAGCGGAAGGCGGAACTTTTGCGGCTGTTTTTATGGAATATTTTGGAAAGGAGGGGGATCCCTTGGATTTTTGTACCATTGCCAGCGGCAGTAGCGGCAACAGCCTGTTTATGGGCACAGAACATACGAAAATTCTCATCGATGCAGGCGTCAGCGGTAAGCGGATACTGGAAGGACTGGAAAAACTGTCTCTCACTGGTGACCAGATCGACGCTTTGTTTATCACCCATGAGCATATTGACCATGTGAAGGGGGCAGGGGTATTTTCCCGAAAGTTTGATGTGCCCATCTATGCCACCATGGAAACGTGGGACGCTATGGAAGGCATCCTGGGCAAAATTGCCCCACGCAACAAACGTTTTGTATATGAAGGGGAGCCATGTGTCATCAATGACCTGTGTGTGAAACCTTTTGCAATTCCCCATGACGCGGCGGCACCTGTGGGTTACAGCGTTTTTGCGGGAGAAAAGAAAATCACTGTGGCCACAGACATCGGCCATGTGACAGATATTATCCGGGAGAATATCACCGACAGCGATATTTTGCTTCTGGAATCCAACCATGACGAGGATATGGTGAAAAAAGGGCGGTATCCTTGGAATCTGAAACAGCGTATTCTGGGGGAAAGAGGGCATCTGTCCAACCGCACCGCCGGCGCATTGCTTGCGGAGGTTATGAGCGGAAAAATGAAACATATTTTCCTGGGACATTTGAGCGAAGAAAACAACAGCCCCTACCTTGCTTATGAAACGGTGGAGGAGATTCTGGAACGAAACCGCATCAAACTGGGCGGTGCATTGAAAATGGATATGGCTGCCAGAAATTCCAATGGGGCAAAGGTCACCATTTGAGGAGGGAGAAGCCATGCGAATTACCATTGTTTGCGTAGGCAAGCTGAAAGAAAAATACTGGCAGGATGCCATTGCGGAATACAGCAAGCGTTTGAGCCGGTATCATAAATTGGAAATCGTGGAACTGCCCGACGAGAAAGCGCCGGAAACCATGAGTCCAGCGCAGGAAGAAGAAGTGAAGAAAAAAGAAGGGGAACGCATTCTGAAAGCCATCAAAGACGATGCCTTTGTGGTAGCTCTTGCCATTGAGGGAAAAGGGCTCACATCCGAAGGTCTGGCAGACTTCATGGCAAAAAAAGCTGTTGGCGGCGTCAGCCATATGGCTTTTGTCATTGGCGGTTCTCTGGGATTGTCTGCGGAAGTCATGAAACGGGCAGATTTTGCTTTGAGTTTTTCTGCTATGACATTCCCCCATCAGATGATGCGGGTGATTTTGCTGGAACAGATTTATCGGGCAGAACGGATCAACCGGAAAGAACCTTATCATAAATAATTTCGTCAAAGGCTCATTTCATTCAAGCCTTTGACGAGGGGCGAAAAGAATGGAGCAGAGTTTGTGGAAGCGCAGACTCTGTTTTTATTTTGTAAAAAGTTATCGAAGGAGTGTGTATGTACTTTTTTTGAAAAAAAGTACCAAAAAACCTGGGAACCGTTCCGAATGGTTCCCAGACCCTCCGTGTCGGCGTAAAGGGGGAAGAATCCCCCTTTACGAATACCCTCTCGTCGTTTCGGTGCGAAACGAAAGAGCCGTAACGGCAATACTGTTATCGGTGATTTGAATTTATAATCAAAAATGTATTATAAAATGCAATATAAAACTTAGCATATACAAAGAAAATGTATATTGATAAAATGGATTTAGAAAATTCTGCATAGGGAGGAGATAACATGAAATCCATTTTACATCAACTCTACGACGGGGAAATTGCTCCATGGGAACAGTTTACCCCTACATTGACAGACTGTCGTGCCAAGCGGCAGACCTATCTGCGCCATTACGAATCCCTGCGGCGCACCTTGACGGAAGAACAGCGGAAAGAACTGGAGGAAGTCATGGATGAGCAGTTAGCGTTGTTTCCGTTGGAAATGGCGGAAAGTTTCATCAAGGGGTTTCGTCTGGGGGCAGGCATCATGATGGAAGTCCTTTCTCTGCCTGCAAAATAGAAGTTTCCTCCCCAGATTTCCACAGAGTTATAAACAAAACTGTTGACATTATCCACACAAAAAAACAAGTTTTCCACAGAAACAAATGTGGAAATGTGGATAACTTTTTCGTGAGAGTAGAAAAAAGGTACGTTTTGTCTGATTTTGCTGCCGGATACCTGTGGAAAGGCAGTTATTTTCTGGGATACTGCCTGATTTTGTGGAAAACAATCCCCATCAAAAATAGAATAGCCGGAACCCTTTCTGTTTAAAGATTCCGGCTAAGCAGCTTCAACATTATTTTTTCTCTTTCTTGATTTCTTAGAGGGAACTGCGATGGCTGTATTCAGAAGAAAACAGTTCCAATCAAAACTTTGCGAAACAAAAAAGCTGAAATCTTTTATATAGCAAAGATTTCAGCTTTCTTTATTTTCTTATAACGTCAGATTTATTTCAGGAAGTTTTCTCCGATTTTGTATACATCCCCTGCACCTACGGTCATGAGTAGGTCACCGCTCTTGCAGTGTTCACGGAGATATGCTTCAATGGCTGCAAAATCGCCTACATAACGGGCAGATTTGCCAGTCTGGGCAATGCGTTCTGCCAGCTGTGCCGCACTGACAGTGCCGTCGTCTGTTTCTCTGGCAGCGAAAATATCCGCAATGATGACTTCGTCCGCATCACCGAAAGATTCCCCAAATTCATCAAAGAGGAAACGGGTACGGGAGAAAGTATGAGGCTGGAACACACACCATGTAGTGTTGTGCTGCACATTCTGTGCTGCCGCCAAAGCCGCTTTGATTTCTGTGGGATGATGGGCATAGTCGTCGATGACGGTGATGCCGTCTTTTTTCCCTTTCAGCTGGAAACGGCGTTCTGTGCCGGTGTAGTGGTGCAGACCTTTCACGCAGTCCTCAGGCGCTGCCCCAAGGAAAGCGGATGCACCAATGGCAGCCAGTGCGTTGGTGATGTTGTGTTCCCCAGGAATATGCAGATGTATGGTGGTGAAGAATTCGCCGTTGTGGTATACATCAAAGCTGTTTCTGCCGTCAGCTTCATGAACGATGTTTTCCGCACGCCAGTTGGCTTTTTCGCTGAGACCAAATGTTTCCACATGACAGGTCAAACCGTCTGTCAGTTCTTCCACATTGTCGATCTTTTCAGAAATTACCAGCAGACCGTTATCAGGTACCCGCTGGGCGAAGGCGTGGAAAGAACGGCGGATGTTTTCCAGTGTTTTGAAATAATCCAGATGGTCGCTTTCTACGTTCAGGATAATGGCAATAAAAGGATTGAACTGCAGGAAGCTGTCAAAGTACTCACAGGCTTCCGCCACAAAATAGGGGGAATTGCCGATGCGCAGATTGCTGCCGATGGTGGGCAGGATGCCGCCTACGGTGATGGTAGGGTCTTTTTCCGCTGCCAGCAGGATCTCGGAAACCATGGATGTGGTTGTGGTTTTGCCATGGGTGCCGGATACGGCTACGGAGTCATGGTATTCGTCCATGATCTGTCCCAGCAGATGGGCACGGTCAGTTACACGGATGCCTTTTTCATGGGCTGCACGCAGTTCCGGGTTGTCGTCATGGATGGCCGCGGTGTATACCACCAGGGTAATGTCATCAGTGATGTTTTCCGCACGATGTCCGAAGTTGATGTGGATGCCCAGGCTCTGCAGATGTTTGGTGACAGCTGTTTCTTTTACATCGGTGCCGGATACCTGATGACCGCGGCTGGCAAGGATCTCCGCCAGACCGGACATGCTGATGCCGCCGATGCCGATAAAATAAATATGTTCTTTTGTTTGTGTCATAATCTACCGCCTCTATCGAATTTTATGGATTTGTCAAATTACACAGAATTTCGATTTTATATTGGATTCCATTATAGTATACCAGCGAGGGAATGGCAATTCTTTTGATTTGCTTTTCTATATTTTATACAGTTTTTTTTGTAAATATTATAAATTTTACAACCTTTTGAAATTGCAATAGCATAAATGTTCATTTTTTTTTAGCGAAAAATAATGAAAATTCATATATTGTGTGTGTTTCTTTTGGACAGATACTATGTTATAATGGGCTTGTATCCTTGTATATACATGTGTACAAGGATGTACATAATAAGCAAGGGGTTGGTAATATGCGTAAAAAAGAGATGATCGCAATGCTTTTAGCGGGCGGACAAGGCAGCCGCCTGGGGATTCTCACACGGAAAGTTGCGAAACCTGCTGTGACTTACGGCGGTAGATTCCGTATCATCGACTTTCCTCTCAGTAACTGTATCAATTCCGGCGTGGATACCGTGGGCGTTTTGACCCAGTATCAGCCGCTGCGTCTGAATCAGCACATCGGTATCGGTATTCCCTGGGATCTGGACAAGAAAAACGGCGGTGTAACCATTCTGGCGCCTCATGTCAAAGGTGGAGATTCCGGGGAATGGTTCATGGGGACTGCCAATGCTATCTATCAGAATATTGATTTCATCGACAGCAACAATCCGGAATATGTACTCATCCTTTCTGGGGACCACATCTATAAAATGGACTATTCCCAGATGCTGCGCTTCCATAAGGAAAAAGGCGCGGCAGCAACCATTGCCGTTCTGGAAGTGCCCATGGAAGAAGCGAGCCGCTTCGGTATCATGAACACAGAAGAAGACGACAAGATCTATGAATTCGAAGAAAAACCCAAAAATCCAAAGAGCAATCTGGCATCCATGGGGATTTATATCTTCACATGGAGCAGACTGCGTGAAGCGCTCATTGAGGACAATGCCATCCATGCCGACAGCGATTTCGGGAAACACATCATTCCTAAAATGCTGGAAGAAGGCCAGACCCTCTACGCTTATCGCTTCCGTGGATACTGGAAGGATGTAGGCACCATCGAATCTTATTGGGAATCCAATATGGAACTGATCAAAGCACTGCCTGAATTCAATCTGTATGAAGATTTCTGGAAGATCTATACCAACAGCGACCACCAGCCGCCTCAGTATACGGCTCCCGGCGCAAAGGTAAAAGAATCTCTGATTTCTGACGGCAGTGAAATTTACGGTGAAGTAAACCATTCCGTTCTGGGGCCTGAAGTAGTTGTCAAAGCCGGCGCTGTGGTAAAAGATTCCATTATCATGGGCGGCACAGTCATTGAAGAAGGCTGTGTCATCGACCGCTGCATCATTGACGAAAACTGCAAGGTTGCGAAGAACGTACAGATGGGTATGGGCGAAAACATCCCCAACGAAATAAAACCCAATATCTACAACACAGGTATCACTGTTCTGGGCGCAAACACCAGCGTACCGGAAGGTGTTGTGATTGGGAAAAACTGCGTGCTTTACGGCAAAACCGCAGCGGAGGACTATCCCGGCGGTGCCCTGGAAAGCGGCAAATCTGTTATTCGGGAGGGGATCTAAATGAAAGCAATTGGGATTATTCTGGCAGGCGGTAACAACGACGGCCGTCTGGGCGTACTGACAGAACAGCGTGCTTCTGCGGCTCTGCCCATCGGCAGCTGCTATCGTGCCATCGACTTTACACTGAGCAACATGTCTAACAGCGGTATCGGGAAAGTAGCCGTACTGACACAGTACAACTCCCGTTCTCTCCGTGACCACCTGACATCTTCCAAATGGTGGGATTTCGGCAGAAAACAGGGGGGCTTGTTCGTATTTACACCCTATACCAGCAGCACAGGCAATGACTGGTTCCGCGGCACAGCGGACTCCATTTATCAGAATATGACATATCTGCACCGCAGCAATGAAGAATATGTCATCATCGCTTCCGGCGATTCTGTATATAAAATGGATTATCGTGATGTTCTGCAGTATCATATTGATAAAGGCGCGGACATTACAGTGGTTTACCAGAACATGGAAGGCAAAGACCTGACCCATTTCGGCATCATGCAGATGGATGAAAACAAACGTCTGCTGGGCTTTGAAGAAAAACCCGAACAGGCACAGACCACATCCGCATCTCTGGGGATCTATGTTATCTCCAGAAAACTGCTGATTTCTCTGCTTCAGGAAGTAGTGCCTCAGGGCGGCTACGGTCTGGTAAAAGACATCATCATTCCTTACAGCAAGAAACTCAACATCTTTGGTTATGAATTCAAAGGTTACTGGAGCAGCATCGGTACAGGCATCCATGGTTACTTTGAAACCAACATGGACTTCCTGAAAAAAGAAGTGCGTGATGTTTTCGTAAATCAGTATCCTTATATTGAAACAAAACCTAAGGATGAACCTCCCGCAAAATATAACGCAGGGGCAGACGTTACCGACAGTATCGTAGGCAGCGGCGCTATTTTCAATGGTACCGTGGAACACTGTGTGGTATTCCGTAAGGTTTATATTGACGAAGGGGCAGTGGTACGCAATTCCATTTTGATGGAAGGCGTTCGCATCGGCAAAAACTGCGTGGTGGAAAATGCCATCTTGGATAAAGAAGTTTCCATTTCCGAAGGCCAGCAAGTCATTGGCAAATCTTCTGAAGAACCCATCATTCTGAAAAAAGGAACGAAACTTTGATCCTGACATAAAATAAAAAAGGCGGTCGCTTTCAGAAGTGCGCGGAAAAAATTCCGGCACAGGATGAGGGCGGCTGCCGTTTTTTTCGGAAAAACCACAAAGTGACCCTTCACGGAAATACAAATGTATTTTGTATACGTTTTTTTGTGAAAAAGGTATATTGCTTTTTGTGGCGAAAAATGAGAAAATAATGAATAGTAATAAAAAGGGGGAGTACCCCCTTTTTCAATGGGAATTTATAAGATGCGAAAATGGGGCATGTTGCGAGAGGAGAAGATTATGGAAAATCTGAAAGCAATCATTTTGGCAGCGGGCGAAGGTACCCGTATGAAATCCAAGAAACCAAAAGTACTCCATGAAATCATGAACAAATCCATGGTGGAGTATGTCATTGACACAGCAAAAGACAGCGGCGCGGAAGCCGTATGCGTTGTGGTTGGTCACCTGGCAGAACAGGTGCAGGCAGCCATCCAGCGGGAAGATGTGTCTTTTGCCCTTCAGACAGAACGCAAAGGCACTGGCCATGCGGTAAAAATGGCTGGCGATTTCATCGAAGACGATAAGGATATGCTGATCCTGTACGGGGATACACCGCTGATTACAGGGGAAACACTGAAAGGCGTTATTGCGGAACATCGCGCAAAAGAAAACGCTGTAACTGTTGTATCTGCTATGGTAGACGATCCCACAGGCTATGGCCGTATCATCCGTGATGAAGCAGGCAATTTTGTAAAGAGCGTGGAACACAAGGACGCTTCCGAAGCGGAACGGGCAGTCAAAGAAATCAATACAGGTATTTATGTATTCCGCGGCGCAGATCTGAAAAACGCTTTGGGCAGACTGAACAACAACAACGCCCAGGGAGAATATTATCTGCCTGACTGTCTGGAAATCCTGCTGGGCGACGGCAAAAACGTTGGCGCATACACAGCAGCAGACGAAAGCGAATTTTTCGGCGTAAACTCCCGTGTGCAGCTGGCAGAAGCGGCTGCTATCCTGAAACGCCGCATCAACCGCAAACATATGGAAAACGGTGTTACCATCGTTGATCCTGAACAGACATATATCGGCAGCGATGTGCAGATTGGCAGAGATACTGTGATTCTGCCCGGATGTGTCATCGAAGGCAAAACCATCATTGGCGAAGACTGTGAAATCGGGCCTAATTCCCGTCTGACTGACATGGAACTGGCAGATGGCGTGAAATTCCAGACTTCCACAGGCCTGGAATCTTCCATCGGCAGCGGCACCACAGTTGGGCCGTTTGCATATATCCGTCCCAACTGCCACATTGGCGACAATGTAAAAGTGGGCGACTTCGTAGAAGTGAAAAATTCCAATATCGGCAATGGCACCAAGATTCCGCACCTGTCCTATGTGGGCGATACAGACGCAGGTGAAAAGATCAACTTCGGCTGCGGCAGCATCATGGTTAACTACGATGGGGAAAAGAAACACAGAACTACCATCCACGACCATGTATTCGTTGGCTGCAATGTAAACCTGGTGGCACCTGTTACCATCGAAAAAGATTCTTACATTGCTGCTGGCTCCACCATCACCAGAGATGTGCCTGAAGACGTCCTGGCAGTTGCCAGAGCAAGACAGACCATCATCAAGGGATGGAAGGCAAAACGGGTGTAAAAGAAATCATAAAATCTGTCGATTTGTGTTGAAATTGGCAGAAGATAGGTGTAACATTATAATATAGCGACGTATGCTATTGCAAAGGCGAGAAAAACGTTCAAGAGTAAAAGTAGGGGGATACCAAACATGATTTATTCAACCGGCAGTAATATCAAAGTATTTGCCTGTAATTCCAACCGTGATCTGGCAGAATCCATCGCTAAGAAGCTGGGTCTGAAGTTGGGCGATGCAGAAGTGGAAAAATTCAGCGACGGCGAAATTTCCGTTAAAATCAACGAAACCATCCGTGGCGCTGACGTATTCATCATCCAGTCCACTTCTTATCCTGTAAACGACAACCTGATGGAACTGCTGATCATGATCGATGCTATGAAACGTGCATCCGCAGGCAGAATCACAGCTGTTATGCCTTATTACGGCTACGCTAGACAGGATAGAAAAGCAAGAGCAAGAGATCCCATCAGTGCAAAACTGGTTGCAAACATCCTGACAAGCGCTGGCGCAAACCGTGTGCTGACAATGGACCTGCACTGTGCACAGATTCAGGGCTTCTTCGATATTCCCGTAGACAACCTGGTAGGCAGCCCTCTGCTGACTGGTTTCTATGAAAAGAAATACGGCGAAGATCTGAAAAACTTTGTTGCAGTTTCTCCCGACCTGGGCAGCGTTACCAGAACAAGAACATTCGCAGAAAGACTGAACATTCCTCTGGCAATCATCGACAAACGCAGACCTAAAGCAAATGTCAGCGAAATCATGAACATCATCGGTGATGTCAAAGGCAAAAAGGTTATTCTGGTTGACGACATGATCGACACAGCTGGTACTATCACAAACGCAGCAAACGCTCTGAAAGAAAGAGGCGCTGTGGAAGTAGACGCTTGCTGTACACATGCTGTACTGAGCGGCCCTGCTATCCAGAGAATTCAGGATTCCGCTATCACAGAACTGCTGGTTCTGGATACCATCGAACTGCCTGAAGACAAGAAGATCGACAAGATCACATCCGTATCTGTTGACGATCTGTTTGCAAACGCTATCAAATGCATCCACGAAGGCGTTTCCATTTCTCAGCTGTTTGACTAAAAAACAGTTTTTTGTCAAAATCTGTAAAATCAGCTTACAAAACCACTTTTGCGGTTATACCGCAAAGGTGGTTTTTTTTATAAAAAACGACAGAATCGAAATATTTTTCTAAAAACCAACTATTGGAAAAAGTGGTAGAAAAATCTGGAAAAACTTCTGCTTTTTCACAAAAAAACAGGTCTTTTTGAGCCGAAGAAATAAGAGGGGAATTATGTCCAAAAAACGGAAAAAGGCTCTGATGGAAACTATATGTTTTTTTGTATACACAAAGAAAAAGGCACTGGCAAAACTTACAATTTTTCGGAAAGTCGGTTGACAAAATAAGTAAAATAGATTATATTGTTAAAAACAAGACAAACAGGTGTGGCAAATATTGATATCCTAACGGATTCATACATCCTGTTAGCTATCCATTTTCTACTATTACATCAAAATTTTAGGAGGAATTTAGAAATGAAAATCGCATTTTTTGACACAAAATCCTACTGGAAAGATTCTTTCGGTCCCATGGCTGAAAAATACGGTTATGAAATCACATTCTTCAACGAAAGACTGACACCCGCTACTGCTCATCTGGCAGCTGGTCATGACGCTACATGCTCTTTCGTTAACGACGAAGTTCCCGCAGAAGTTATCCGTGAACTGAAAGATCTGGGTATCAAAGTTCTGCTGCTGCGTTGCGCAGGTTTCGACAGCGTTGATCTGGCAGTTGCGAAAGAATGCGGTCTGCCCGTTCTGAGAGTACCCGCTTACTCTCCTCAGTCCGTAGCAGAACAGGGCGCAGCTCTGCTGATGGCTATCAACAGAAAATGCCACCTGTCCTATCAGAGAACAACAAAATTCAACTTCGATATCGCTGGCCTGACAGGTATCGCTCTGTACGGCAAAACAGCTGGTATCATCGGTACAGGTAAAATCGGTCAGTGCATGATCGACATCCTGAAAGGTTTCGGCATGAACATCATCGCTTATGATGCATTCCCCAACCCTAACCTGGGTCTGGAATATGTAAGCTTGGATGAACTGTACGCTCGTTCCGATGTTATTTCCATCCATTGCCCTCTGATGCCTGCTACAAGACATATGGTTGACAAAGACGCTTTCGCTAAGATGAAAGACGGCGTAATCTTCATCAACGTAGCTCGTGGCGGTCTGGTTGACTCCGAAGCTCTGGCTGATGCAGTAGAATCCGGTAAAGTTCGTGGCGTAGGTATGGACGTTTGCGAAGTTGAACATGAATACTTCTTCGAAGACAGAAGCAACCTGGAAAAACACGATCCTACACTGGCAAGACTGCTGGCTAACGAAAACATCCTGATTTCCGGTCACCAGGCATTCCTGACAGAAGAAGCTCTGGAACAGATGGCTAAAGTTACTCTGGACAACGCAAAAGCTTTCCTGGCTGGCGAAGAACTGGTAAACGAAGTAAAATAATTCCGACTAAAATACTTCCTTCGTGTTAAAGGAAGATATACGGGTAAGATCCAAATGGGTCTTACCCGTTTTTTTGCGTTTTTTGTGGAAAAGAGCGGCATTTTTTCTCCTTAGCCTTTTGACGGCAAGCCAAAAGTATGGTATACTTTCCGCAGTTATAAATCAGTAAGCACAGCTCTAATCTCACCCCCATATGCGTTGAAATTAGGGCTTTGTGTCGTGTGGAAAAGAAATAAGAGGAGAGGAACTATGGGACTTTTTGACCGTTTTAAAAATCAGGATAAGGGACAGGAATTTTTCGTCATCGCAGGTCTGGGCAATCCCGGACGGGAATACGCAGAAACAAAACATAATGTTGGTTTTTGTGTCATTGACCGACTGGCGGAGAAATATCATATTGATGTGACCAAGTTTAAACAGAAGGCGCTCATTGGGGATGGCACCATCAATGGAAAGCGGGTGCTGCTGGTGAAACCCCAGACCTTTATGAACCTCAGCGGTGAAAGCATCCGGGAAATCGTCAATTTCTATAAAATCCCTCAGGATCGTTTTGTGGTGATTTACGACGATACTTCTATGCCTGCTGGACAGATTCGTCTGAGAGAAAAAGGCAGCCACGGCGGACATAACGGCATCCGCAACATCATTCAGCAGATGGGTACAGACGTATTTTATCGCATCAAAGTAGGTATCGGCGAAAAACCCAATGGTTGGGATCTGGCGGATTATGTGCTGGCAAAATTCGACAAAGACGCTATGCCCCTTATGGAAAGCGGTATGGATAAGGCAGTGGAAGCAGTGGAACTGATTCTTTCCCGTGGTATGGCAGATGCCATGAACCGCATGAACCAGCGTCCCAAAGCGCCTAAGCCCAAAAAAGAACCCCAGGAAAAGCCTGAGGAAACCAAAAAAGAGGTGGAAGCATGAAAAGCCTGACAGAGCCCCTGTTGGAGCTGGAAAGCTATCAATCATTACTGGATGAAATCCGCAAAGGACATACCCCTGTGTTTGCCACAGGGGTCATTGACGTGGAAAAAAATCATCTGCTTTATGGCGTACAGGAACATTTGCAGCGTCCCATGGTGATTCTGACTCACAGCGAAGTGCGAGCAAAAGAGATTCTGGAGGATATGCAGTTCTTTACAAAGACAGGCATGTATTATCCTGCCAAGGACATTCTCTTTTATAGCGCCGATGTCCATAGCATGGAAATGAACCGCCAGCGTTTTCTGGTGGTGGAAAAATTGCTGGAGGGGAAATGCCCCCTCATTGTGGCATCAGTGGAAGCCCTTCTGGACAGATACCCCAAAAAAGACGTATTCGCTTCGTTCCTCCTGACTTTGCATGTGGGGGAAGTGCGGGAATTATCTGACTTGACAAAACAGCTGGTATTCATGGGCTATGAACGGGCGGAGCTGGTGGAAAGTCCCGGTCAGTTTGCTGTCCGTGGGGGGATTTTGGACGTATACCCTCTGACGGCAGATGATGCAGTGCGTATTGAGTTTTGGGATGATGAAATCGACAGCATCCGTACCATGGATGCCCAGAGCCAGCGTTCTGTGGATAAATTGAACACTGTGACCATTTTCCCCATGCGGGAACTGGTCTACGACGAAGAAACAGCAAAAGCAGCGGCGGATAAAATGGAAGCCGATTACAAAAAAGCACTGAAGAAAATGGAAAAAAGCACCGTGGAGGACGGTGTGGAACGAATGAAGGAGCATATTGGCGAAAATATTGACCTGCTCCGTTCGGAACTCAGTTTTGCTTCTGTGGGCAGTTTCATCAACTATTTCTATGATGATACGGTAAGTCTGCTGTCCTATTTACCAGAGGACACCATCCTTTGTTTTGATGAACCTCAGAGATTGGCAGAACACATGGACACCCTGCGGCAGGAATATGAGGAAAGCATGAAAGGCAGAATTGCCCAGGGCTTTTTGCTTCCTGCCCAGAGCAAACTCCTTTTCGATTATCTAGATATTCTGCGGCAGGCAGAGGACTTTGATCGCATCCTTTTGGCAGGGATTTCCCAGCGGACACCCCACTTCCAGCCAAAAGCACAGGCGGATTTTGCGGTACGCTCCATTCCTTCTTTCCAGAAACGGGCAGACCTGTTCTGTGAGGAATTGCAGTATCTGAAAAAACAGAATTACCGGATTCTGGTGCTGGCAGGGACAGGTACCCGTGCCCAGAGAATGGCAACGGAATTGACGGAAATGGATGTGCCTGCCGTTTATGTGGACGATTTGGAAAAAGAAATGGTGCCCGGCAGTGTGTTGGTGTCCAAAGGTTCCCTGTCCAAAGGCTTCCAGTATGACTATATCCGTCTGGCTGTTTTTTCCGACAGCGAGATTTTCGGCAAGAGCGGAGAAAAACGGAAGAAGAAAAAGAAGAAAAACGGCGTTGCCATCCAGAGTTTTTCCGACCTGCACATTGGGGATTATGTGGTTCACGATAACCACGGTATCGGCGTGTTCCGAGGATTGGAGAAAATCTCCGTGGAAGGTGTTCAGAAGGATTATATGAAAATTTCCTATCGGGATGGGGGCAATCTCTTTGTGCCTGTCAGCCAGATGGATATGATTCAGAAATATATCGGTTCCGGCGGTGCTGCACCCAGACTGAATAAACTGGGTGGACAGGATTGGCTGAAAGCAAAGGCGAAAGCTAGAACTGCTGTGAAGATACTGGCGGAGGACTTGGTGGCCCTCTATGCCAAACGTGCGGCGGCAAAAGGTCATGTGTACGGGGCAGATACCCTGTGGCAGCGGGAGTTTGAGGAAGCTTTTCCCTTTGATGAAACAGATGACCAGCTCAACGCCATTGAAGATGTGAAAAAAGATATGGAAAGCGGCAAAGTCATGGACAGACTGGTCTGCGGCGACGTTGGCTATGGCAAAACAGAAGTTGCCATCCGTGCCGCTTTCAAAGCCGTGCAGGATGGAAAACAGGTGGCATATCTGGTGCCTACCACCATTCTGGCACAACAGCATTATAATACCTTTGTACAGCGTATGTCCGGTTACCCTGTGAAGATCGAACTGCTGTCCCGTTTCCGTACACCCAAACAGCAGAAAGAAAGTCTGAATGGACTGGAAAAAGGCTTTTCCGATATTGTCATCGGTACCCATCGCATCCTGTCCAAAGATGTGAAATTCAAGGATTTGGGTCTGGTCATTGTGGATGAGGAGCAGCGTTTCGGTGTGGCTCATAAGGAAAAACTGAAACGTCTGCGGGAAAATGTAGACGTGCTTACATTGACGGCAACACCCATTCCCAGAACACTGCACATGAGTTTAGCAGGCATCCGGGATATGAGTATTCTGGAGGAACCTCCGCAGGAACGTCGTCCCATCCAGACTTATGTTATGGAAAACAACCCGGAATTCATTCGAGAAGCCATTCACCGGGAATTGAGCCGGGGCGGGCAGGTCTTTTATCTTTACAATCGGGTAGAAACCATTGGAGAAGAAGCCTTCCGGGTACAGAATCTGGCACCGGAAGCCAATGTTGCCTTTGCCCATGGGCAGATGTCAGAGCGAGAATTGGAAAATATCATGCAGGACTTCATCAGCGGTGAAATTGATGTGCTGGTATGTACCACCATTATTGAAACAGGCATGGATATTTCCAACGTGAATACCATCATCATTCAGGATGCCGACCGTATGGGGTTGTCCCAGCTGTATCAGCTTCGTGGACGTGTGGGCAGAAGCAACCGCACCGCCTATGCTTATCTCATGTACAAACGGGATAAGATGCTGAAAGAAGCGGCAGAAAAACGCCTCCAGACCATTCGGGAATTTACGGAGTTCGGCTCCGGTTTCAAAGTTGCCATGCGTGACCTGGAAATCCGCGGTGCCGGAAACCTTTTGGGGGCGGAACAGCATGGACATATGGAATCCGTCGGTTATGACATGTACTGCCGTCTGTTGGAAGAAGAAGTTCAGAACCTGAAAGGCGAACCTGTGGCAGAAACATTTGAAACCACAGTGGATTTGAATATCAACGCTTATCTGCCTGATTTCTATATCAAAAATCAGGAACAGCGCATGGATTTGTATAAGAAGATTGCCGCTATCCAGACTTTGGAAGAATATTACGACATGCAGGAGGAACTGGAAGACCGCTATGGTGATCTGCCAAAGAGCGTCCAGAACCTGCTGGAAATGGTGCTGCTGAAAGCGGAAGCCCATCGGCTGGGCATCACAGCCATCAACCAGAAGGGCAGCAACATTCTGGTGGAATTCCGCCCCGATGCGCCTTTAGACCCCGAAAAGCTCACAAAGTGCATTGCGGAAAGCCGTGGACGGTATCTCTTTACGGCTGGCGCTATGCCTTATGTGACCGTCAGACTGAAAAAGGGCGAGGAAAACAAAGGTGTGCCCTATATTAAAAGTTTATTACAAGGGCTGAAAGCATAGTTTTTTCGGAAAAAAATGTGTATAATAAAAGCTAACCTTCTTTTTGGACAAAAAAAGAAGGGATAAAAGACATGAAACCGAAAAAAGAGAGTGTGATTTTTTATGAAAAAGAAAGCAAAGGGGGCATTGTGCCTGCTGCTGTCGGGGCTTTTATGGCTCACAGGCTGCGGCGGTTCTTTTTCCGATGAAGTCATAGCGCGTATAGATGGCAGAGAAATCATGAAGTCCGAATATATGGTATATCTTTATACCAGCACCGAAAGCTTTGTTTCCGCCGCAGGCAGTGATGTCTGGAGCATGGATTTTGACGGCATGACCGGGGCGGAGCTGGTGCAGGAGCGGGCATTCAGCACCATACAGAGTGTGGTTGCCGCAGAACAGTATGCGGAGGAAAACGGTATTTCTCTGACAGAAGCCCAGAAAACGGAAGCCCATACTATGGCAGAGGAATTCCTCAGTCAGCTGACAGAGGAAGATTTGGCGAAAATGGGCGTGGATGAAGAACAGATGGAAACCCTCATGGAAGAATCTTATCTGTATTCTGTGGTCTATGACACATTGGCGAAAGAATGTGAAGTCAATGCTGATGAAATGGAACAGTATTATCAGGAAAACGCCGACGCTTTGCGGGAGGAATATACCCAGATCACCATTGATACCATCATGGTGAACGATGAGGCAACGGCAAAAGAAGTCAGCGAAAAGGCAAAAGTCGGAGAGGATTTTGCTGCATTGTTTGAAACCTATGACACAGACACTTCCGCTAAGGAAAACGGCGGCAATGGACAGATGACACTGTATCAGAATTATCTGAACAATACCTTTGGGTTATCGGAAAATCTCACATTGGGTGAGATCACAGACCCCATTGAGGTACGAGGCAGTTATTTCATACTGAAAGTGGAATCCATCACCCCGCCTACGGATGAGCAGGTGAAACAGCTGGCAGAAGACGCTTACCGCCAGCAGGTACAGTCCGCTTATGTGGAAAGCCGTCTGTCAGAAATGATCGCGGCACAGGAAGTGGAAAGAATTCCCGAAGCGTGGGAGAATATGGAAACATTCCAAGATTGATGCGAGCCGGAAATATTCGATTGTGGTCGAAGATTTCCGGCTTTTTTGTGTGGAAAAGAAAGATGCCTGGACAACATGGTTTTTTGTCTGTGGGTTGAAAAAGGGCATGGGATAGAGTATCATGAAAGAAGAACATTTCATATGGGAGAGAGAAAGGAGTTTTGTTTACAATGGAAATCAAAAAAGTATGGGCCATGTATTTCAGCCCCACCGGCGGTACTGAAAAAGCTGTGAGAACTGTATCCGCTCATGTGGCAGAAAGCCTTGGCGTTCCTGTGGAAATATATGATTTTACACTGCCTGACGTACGGAAAAAAGAAATCGCCTTCACCGAAACAGATCTGGTGTTCTTTGGCACTCCCGTTATTGCAGGCCGTGTACCCAACGTATTGCTGCCTTATCTGAAAACCGTTGTGGGCGGCAAAGCTTATGCAGTGCCTATGGTATCCTTCGGCAACCGCAACTTCGACGATGCCCTCATCGAACTGCGGAACATTCTGGAAGACGATGGCTTCCGTACCATTGCCGGCGGTGCTTTTGTCAGCGAACATTCTTTCTCCAGAAAACTGTCCGCAGGCAGACCCGACGAAGAAGACTACAAAGTAATGCATGAATTTGCAGAAAAAATTGTGGAAAAAATCAACAGCGGCTGGGAATACGACGGCCCTGCTTATGTGAAAGGGGAAGATCCCATCCGTCCTTACTTCACACCCAGAGATCGTTATGGCAATGCCATCGACATCCGTAAAGTAAAACCCAAAACAGGCGACGCTTGCTGTGGCTGCGGCATCTGCGCGGAAGTTTGTCCCATGGGCTCCATTGATAAAGTGGACTTCTCCTGCACAGGCATCTGCATCAAATGCTGCGCATGCATCAAGAAATGTCCTTCCGGCGCGAAATATTTTGACGATCCCGGCTACATCTACCACAAAGAAGAACTGGAAGAATTGTATGAAGGCAGATCTTTGCCCGAATATTTTGTATAAGAAAATAGCTTCCTGAGAAAAAACGCGGGAGCTTCTGTATGACAGAGGCTTTCGCGTTTTTTGTGTTTTCTAATATATTTTTTAGAAATCAGAGGCGTTTTCCTGGAAAAAAGGATGTTTTGTTCACATATTGTTTACAGTTCTCATGATTTTCTAATTTTTCCCTAAGTACCCATTTAAGTATCTTCTCGTATACTAAACGCTGTATTGATTTTAAAACATACAGAATGTGAGGTGAGAGCGATGAAAGAACAATGGCGTGCGGAACTGAAGTATACCGTTGGGACGGCGGAAAGCAGGATGCTGGCAGCTCGTATGGCGGCGTTTATGGAGCGGGATATCCATGGAGGCAAGAAGGGATATCTGGTGCGTTCCCTGTATTTCGATAATTTCTATAACAAAGCCTTGCGGGAAAAACTGGATGGTGTGGGCGTACGAGAAAAATTTCGTATCCGCTGTTATGACGGGAATTTCGGCTTTATCCGGCTGGAAAAAAAGAGCAAGCGCTACAATGCAGGCAACAAGACCCAGTGCCGTGTGACAGCAGAGGAAACCAAGCGGATTTTGGATGGTGACATTGGGTGGATGGCAGAAGACGAACGGGCACTGGTGCGGGAATTATATCTGCGGATGCAGATGGGGATTTACCGCCCTACGGTCATTGTGGATTATGACCGAGAGGCATTGACTTACGCACCGGGGAATGTCCGTGTGACATTTGACCGACGGATTCGTGGCTGCCATCAGCCCCAGTTATTTTTCTCGGAAAATCTGCCGTCCATTCCAGCCATTTTCCCGGATCGGGTGGTCATGGAAGTGAAATACGACGATTATTTGCCAGATATTGTGAACCGTACCTTACTGACGGTGAAAACAAAAGAACAGGCTTTTTCCAAGTATGCAGCCTGCCGCATCATGTGCTGATGGGCAGTGAGGGAAAAAAGACATGAAACAGAAATATGCAGCATAAATACAAGCGATGAAAACAAGATAGGAGAGAACAGAAGATGACATTTCAAGATATTTTTAAGAGCAGCTTTTTGGAGAGCTTCAGCAGCTTTTCCCTGACGGATACCCTGCTTTCTTTGGCGGCGGCATTCCTCATTGGTTTATTTATTTACTTTGTATATCGGAAAACATACAGCGGTGTCCTTTACAGCCGCAGTTTCAACGTATCCCTCATTGCCATACTGCTGGTGACCTGTCTGGTGATCCAGGGCGTAACCAGCAACGTGGTATTGTCTTTGGGTATGGTAGGTGCCCTGTCTATTGTGCGTTTCCGTACGGCAGTGAAAGACCCTATGGATTTGGTGTTTTTATTCTGGGCAATTGGCGAAGGTATCCTCTGCGGCGCTTCTTTGCTGCCTCTGGTAATTCTGGGATGCCCTATCATCGGTATTTTCCTGCTGGTATTCTCCAACCGTCAGCAGGCAGACAGCCCTTACCTGCTCATCATCCGCATGGACAGCGTGGAAGGGGAAAAGACAGTGACAACCTTTGTACAGCAGGTAGTGAAACGGATGACTCTGAAGTCCAAGACCATTACTGGCGGACAGGGGACAGAATTGATTTTTGAAATTTGCCCAAAAAATGGCGAAAGTGCTTTTGTCAACGAAATCAGCCGTATGGCAGGGGTGCAGTCAGCGGTTATGGTAAGCTATGACGGCAACTACGCGGCGTAAAAGGAGGCGAAGCCAATGAGAGGACTGCGGGAATATAAATTTCTCTTGCTGTCTGGACTTGCTTTGGTGGTTTTTGCCTTTCTGGTCTTTGGCGTAGCATCTGGGGAAGATGCGGAAGCGAAGGAATATCCCTATCTGGACAATCTTTTCGCGGAAGGTGTCGTCAATGAGATCAATATTGAAATCAGTGAGGAAGATTGGGCGGATCTGGTGGAAAATCCGCTGGAGGAAACTTATTACGCCGTGGATGTGACCATCAACGGGGAAACCCTGTCCAATGTGGCACTGCGGACAAAGGGCAATAACACCCTGACTTCTGTGGCGTCTTCCGATTCTGACCGATATAGTTTCAAGATTGATTTTGATTATTTCAATGACGGTGAAAATTACTACGGCTTGAAAAAGCTGAATCTGAATAACAACTATGGGGATGCCAGTTACATGCGGGAATATATTTCCTATCGCATCATGGGTGAAATGGGCATTCCCGTCCCCGCTACCAGCTATACCCATATCACCATCAACGGAGAAGAATGGGGCTTGTATCTGGCAGTGGAACCCATTGACGAAGTCTTTCTGGAGCGTACCTTTGGGGACAGCACAGGAGATTTGTATAAACCGGACGGTACTGGCGCGGATTTGGTTTATCGTGGGGATGACATGTCAGAATATCCCGGTCTGGTGCTGAAAACAAATGAGGAAACCTCTGACGGCTCTGCTATTTTGGACTTGATGAAGGCATTGGAGTCGGGAGAAGGTCTGGAAGATGTGCTGGATGTGGATGAAGTGCTCCGGTATCTGGCGGCAAATGTAGCATTGGCAAATTACGACAGTTATCTGGGCAATACTACCCATAATTACTATCTCTATGAACAGGATGGACGCTTCACCATTGTACCTTGGGATTATAACTATTCCTTCGGTGGTTTTGGCGGCGGTGAAGTGGATATCTATGAGCCTACTAATCAGTCTATGGGTATGGGTGGCGGAAGGCATCCAGACATGGAAAATGGAGAAACCAAGACAGCGGAAGGAGAAAACGCTGCGGAAGAACAAGCAGCGCAGATGCCGGAAAGCATGAATGCGGAACGACCTGAGAATATGGAAATGCAGATGCCGGAAGGCATGGAACGTCCGGAAGATATGGGCGGCAGCAATGAAAAACCGCTGGTGGATACACTGCTTTCTCAGGACGCCCTTCTTGCTCAGTATGAAAGCTATTTGGCGGAAATCGCAGAAACTTATTTCACAGAAGCTTATATGAGCCAAATCGTCAGTGAAACAGCGGAAATGATCGCGCCTTATGTGGAAAAAGACGCTACCGCATTCTTTACTTATGACGAATTTCTGGAAGCGTCTTCCGCTGATGCCACAGACCCTAATTCTCTGGTTTACTTTGCCGTTTTCATGGCAGAAAGCATTGAAACCCAGCTGGCAGGAGGCGAACCTACATTCCATATCAGTTCCTTTGTAGCGGCAGCAGCAGACGGCGGAGGAAAACGCCCAGGTGAGGATTTTGGAGAAATGCAGGACACAGAACAGACCGAAGATGATGTGACAGAAGAACAAACCCAAAGAGTTCCGGGACAAATGGGAGATATGGCAGGTCAGCCGCCGGAAATGACGGAAGAAACCGAACAGACTGCTGATACAGCAGAAGTGAGTGAACAAACCCAGAAAGTACCCGAACAGATGGGGGATATGCCACAGCGTGGGGAACAGGGACAGCGTGGCGGCGGCCCTATGGGAGCCGTGTCTCGTGTCACATGGCAGAATGCGGCACCGGCTTTGGCTGTCTGCGGTGGGATCTTCCTTTTGAGCTTTGGGTATCTGCTGTATTTTAGACGGCGGCGGAGATTATCCATACCGAAGCAGGAAGAAAAAACGGATACAACAGAATAACAAAATTAGATATATGGAAAAGCATCTGTATCACTTATACAGGTGCTTTTTCTGTGCAAAAAGCCCTATTGCCTATGGGCATTTTTCTGTGATACCATGAAAATATAGGAGAGCAGGAAAGGGGGAAAAGACATGAGAAAGAAAAGTCTTATTTTTGTTGTTTTGCTGGCATTGGTTTGGATGGTTCCCCAAAGGGCTTTTGCCAATATGGCAGCGCCAGAGAATGCCGATGTGGGTTCTGCCATCACCTTTGAGAAAAATGATAAAATTGCTGTATTGTCAGAAGATTTGGAAATTGTGGTGAAGGGGCCGGATGCCCATATCACAGCCACTTATGAAATGAAAAACACCACTGATGAAGCTCTTTCCGTATCTTCCATGTTCCTTTCACCCAATATGGAAGAAAAAGGCGTGACGGTGACGGTCAATGGAAAACAGGCGGATGTGTCTGTCCAGCGTTATGGCATGAACGGCAGTACCCAAATTATCACCGATGACTGGCGATACGCGGTGTTGACCACAGAAGAAATTGCCAGTTTAGACCCTGACCGTACAGTGGATACGGTCACATTCCAAATGGATTTCCAGCCTCAGGAAACTTATCCCGTTGTGGTTTCTTATGACTACAATCTGGGTGGGTATCCGGAATTGGATTTCAATGCCAAGCGTGGCGAACTGGAGTACTATCTGGCACCAGCCGCTATGTGGAAGGATTTTTCTAACCTGACTATCCGGCTTTATCTGGATAAGGATATGCCTGTGCTGGTGGAGAGCAGTCTGCCTTTTGAGAAAGTGGCAGAACGGGAATATGTCTACACATCCGATACATTGCCCGAGGGAAATCTCCAGATTTCCATTGACGAAAATGGTTGGCAGAATTTTATCAGTACCCTGAAAAGTCCTTATTTTCAAATGACACTTCGGTTCTTTGCGCCTATCATCATCCTTGTGGTGGTTGTTGTGATACTCACTCATGTGTGGCGGAAAAGACGGAAATCATAAAACAAAAGCCATTCCCCACAGCAGTTTCTCTTCAGAAAACACTGTTTGACTTTTGTCCCATTTCTTAAGGGAAACTGCGACGGCTATCTTTAGAAGAAAACATACCGAATAAAATCCTATCAAAATAAGAAAGCTGAAATCTTTTGTACTGACAATGATTTCAGCTTTCTTTGTTTTCTTATGAAGAAGCACCCAAAAGGGAATGTTTTTTTACCACAGATGGTGTACGGTAGGGCGGATATATTTATCGTAAATAGCTTTGACGCCTGCCATTTGTTCCGGTGTCAGGTCGGGCAGTTCTGCCGCTTTGACATTTTGGAGCACCTGTGCGGTTTTGCTGGCGCCGGGAATGACCACACTGACAGCGTCATGCATGAGAATCCACCGCAGGGCATAGGGGATGAGGTTTTCCGTACCCAGCAGAGCTTTCAGTTCTGCCACAGCTGTAAGCCCCAGTTCATAATCCACGCCGGAGAAGGTTTCGCCTTTGTCAAAGGCTTCCCCGTTGCGGTTGTAGAAACGATGGTCGTTTTTGCCAAAGACGGTGTCCTTGGTGAATTTCCCTGTCAAAAGACCACTTGCCAGAGGTACACGGGCAATGATGCCAACGTCTTTTTTCTGGGCAATGGGGAACAGTTCTTCAATGGGTTTCTGGCGGAACATATTGAAGATCACTTCCATAGCGGAAATATCATATTCCATGGCGGCAATGCCTTCAGATACTTTTTCGATGCTGACGCCGTAGTGGGCGATTTTGCCGGCGGTTTTCAGATTTTCCAGTGCGTCAAAAACTTCGTCTTTCTGGTAAACGGAAGTGGGCGGGCAGTGGAGCAACACCAAATCCAGTTTTTCCACACCCAGACGGGACAGGCAGCCGTCAGTGAAGCGGACAACGGATTCTTTGTTGTAGCCCTCCGCTGTGTGAGGGTTCAGCCCTCTGCCGATTTTGGTTGTTACGAAAAAGTGATCGGGGTGGGCTTTCAGGATTTTGGAAATGGCAAGCTCGCTGTTGCCGTTGTTGTAGATGTCTGCCGTATCTAGAAATGTGATGCCGCTGTCATAGGCTGCGTCCAAAATTTTCTGGGCTTCTTCTGCGCAGAAAGGCTCGCCCCATTTGGTACCTAACTGCCAGGTGCCCAGCCCAATTTCAGAAATCATGGCATTTGTTTTGCCGAAACGTCTTGTTTTCATATGAAAATCTCCTTTACTTGACAAATGTATCCTAAGTGTATAAATTACTGTATAGAAACTGTAACAAAGAGAAAAATCCCTGTCAATCAGGCACTTTTTTTGCCCTTAGGGAAAGGAAGGTAACTATGACAAAGAAAATTCAGGTGGGCTGTGAAATGGAAGTCACCCTCAAAATGATTGGCGGCAAGTGCAAGCCACTGATTCTCTACATATTGGCGGAGGAAGGCACCCTGCGCTTTGGGGAATTGATGACGAATATCCGTACCGTTTCTCAGAAAACCCTGACAAATCAGCTCCGGGAGCTGGAAGCCGACAGGCTCATCCTGCGGAAAGCCTATGCGGAGGTACCGCCTAGGGTGGAATATTCCCTGACGGAAAAGGGAAAATCCCTATTTCCCATATTGGAGCTCATGTGCCAATGGGGAGAGGAAAATATTGACGAACGCTTTGAAATGACAAGCCCCCGTTGTACGGGAGAGTAAGGAGGAAAACATGGAAACCGTGAAATTATATTATGACAATGCTTATACCATGGATTTTGTGGGCAAGGTTGTATCCTGCGAGCCGAAGGGCAAAAACTTTGCTGTGGTACTGGAAGGCACTTACTTTTACCCCGAAGGTGGCGGACAGCCTGCGGATATCGGCACGCTGGGCGGCGCAAAGGTGACAGACGTTCGGGAAAAAGACGGCGTCATTTCTCATATCACCGATAAGCCTCTGGAAGTGGGCGCGGAAGTGGAAGGTCATATTGACTGGAACCATCGTTTTGACCTGATGCAGAACCATTCCGGCGAACATATCCTTTCCGGTATCATTTGCGGCAAATACGGCTGTGACAACGTGGGTTTCCACATGGGCAAAGATGCCATTTTGATTGACTTTAACACAAAAATTCCTGCGGAAGACCTGCCTGTGCTGGAGCGAACTGCCAACGAAGCCATCTGGCGGAATGTGGCTTCTCAGGTTACTTATCCTTCCAAAGAAGAACTGGAAAAGCTGGAATACCGCAGCAAAAAGGCACTGGAAGGGAAAGTGCGCATCATGGCAATTGGGGAATATGACTGCTGTGCATGCTGCGGCACCCATGTGCAGAAAGCCGGAGAAATTGGCATGGTGAAGATTCTTTCCGCCCAGAATTACAAAGGCGGCACCAGACTGGAAATCGTCTGCGGTATGCGTGCATTGGCGGATTATGACGAAAAAACAGAAAACGCAGCGGCTATTTCCGAAATGCTTTCCGTACCAACTGGAAAAATTGCCAAGGCAACAGAAGCCCTTTTGAAAGAACGGGATGAACTGAAACAGATCATCAGCCGCATGAAATGGGAAAAAATCAACAACATTGCGGAAAAAGTAGGGGAAATACCCAAAGCCTGTGTATTTGCGGCGGATTTTGATTCCAAGGATATGGTGCATCTGGCAGATACCATTCTGGACAAAACCGGCGGCACAGCAGCAGTCTTTGCTCCTGCGGGCACAGGTTATGCCTTTGTGCTCATGAGCCGTACAGAGGATATGCGTCCAATGGCAGCGGAAATGAAAGAAGCTTTTGGCAGCAAAGGCGGCGGCAAGCCTGAAGCGGTGCAGGGCAGAACAGAAGCCAAAGAAAAAGAACTGAAAGGATTTTTTGCAGAAAAAGGTTATGTGATGTTTTGAGAGATGGGACGTGATGCCATGACTATGAAGCATTTCATTGGGTTATGGGGCGAATATGAGTGAGGTCTCCTGTTTTTGATGGAAGAACAGATAAAGACAGGAGGTTTTGCGGATGTCATATATCATGCTGGCGGGAGCAATCACTTTGGAATTGATCGCAACAACGTTACTGAAATACGCGGAAGGCTTTACGAAGCCTCTGCCTACGGTGGGCTGTCTGATTTTGTATGGACTATGCTTTTTTCTGCTTTCCAGAGCCATTGAGCATATCCATTTAGGAATTGCCTATGCCACATGGAGCGGTGTGGGTATTGTGGTGACCACACTCGTTTCTGTTTTTCTCTTTCATCAGCGGGTGAATCTGCCGACGGTGCTGGGCATTGTGCTGGTGCTGACAGGCTGTGTGCTGATGAATCTGTTTGGAACACCTCATTGAGGAAAAATAAAAAAGGACAGATCCTTAGGGGCATCTTCATAAGAAAACAAAGAAAGCCAAAATCCTTATCGTTACATAGGATTTTGGCTTTCTTATTTTTTATTAAGATTTTATTTGTTATGTTTTCTTCTGAAGACAGCCGTCGCAATTCCCTTTAAGAAATGAAGGAAAAGGAAAATCAATGTTTTCTTAAGGGAAAGTTGCTTTTGGGATTTGTCCTTTTTCTTTTACGCAGGAAAAACCACCTGCACCAATATCATATAACAGACCGTACCGCCGACAATACTCAGCAGTGTTTTGCCTTTCCAAAGATGGAGCACCGCCACCACTGCCACCGCAAGGAACTGGGGCAGGAAGCCAGAAGGAGCGGAAAAGGTAGTACTTTTCAAGCAGTATACCACCAGCAATGCCATAACCGTAGCTGGAAGCACTTTGCCCAGATACTGGACAGGGGCGGGAATTTCTCTGCCCGCGAATATGGCAAAGGGTGCCACACGTAGCAGAAAGGTACATATGGAAGCCGTCAGGATGATGGCGAGAGTTTGTGTAGATGTCAGCATAATCATTCCTCCTGTTCTTTTGCCAAAACGCGGCTTTTCAGTGCCATAAGAACGGCAACGCTGATGAGCAGTGTAGGCAGGATAAAGTTATTGGGGCCGAATACCAGCAGACAGCCAACGCCAGTAATGAGTCCTGTCAAAGCGGGGATATGGCTTTTTGCCCCTTTCCACTGTTCGATGAAAATGACGGTAAACAGGGCAGTCATGGCAAAGTCGATACCTGTGGTGTCAAAGGTGATGAGGCTGCCGGCAAGGGAGCCAAGGGCAGTACCGATGAGCCAGTAACAGTGGTCGAAAATGCTCATAAGGAACATGACTTTTTTGGTGTCCATGCCTTCCTGTGGCTCATAGGAGCAGAGCAGGGAATAGGTTTCATCTGTGAGGGAATGTACCATATACAGATATTTCTTGCCCATGCTGCGGAAGGTGTCGATGAAAGACAGACCGTAGAACAGGTGACGGCTGTTTACCAGCAAAGTCATAATGGCAACGGTAATGAGCGATGTTCCCCCGGTGAGGAATTGCAGCAGTACAAACTGCATGGAGCCTGCGTACAAAATCAGGGAAATGAGCAGCGCCCAAAAGACGTTGTATCCCATGTTCTGCATCAAAAGACCAAAGGCAATGCCGATGGAAAGATATCCTGCCAGAACAGGGATGGTTTTTTCAAAGGCAAATTTCCATTCTTTTTTCAATCGTATCCCTCTTTTCTTTCTCTTTTGTTCAGACTTGCATTTTTTTCGTTCCTTGCTACAATTCTAATATAGAGAAAAGACATTTTCAAGGAAATGTGCGTTTTTTCGTACAAAGGAATTTGTAAGAATTTCAGCGGAAAAACGTAAATATTTTTTGATAGGATATTAAAGGAGGCAAATGACATGACAGAACGATTTTTTATAGATAACAGAAGAAAACTGGCAGCCAGACTGGAAGAAGGCAGTGCTGCCGTACTTTTTGCGGGCAAAGCACCCTTGAAACGAGGAGATGAGTATTATCCTTTTTCTCCTGACCGCAACTTTTACTATGTGACAGGGGTGGAACGGGAAAACTGCGTATTCCTCATGGCAAAGGTAGCCGGCGGTTTGCAGGAAACCCTGTTCATTCCCAGAGATAACGGCATTCTTGCCAAATGGGTAGGGGCAAATATGACCGTGGAAGAAGCGGAGGAAATCAGCGGCATGACAGATATTCGCCCCATTGACGCTTTTACCGATGATTTTGCCCAGATGGTGTTCCGCAACAACATCGCAAAAATCTATCTGGATTTGGAACATCGGGAATGGGATGATGTGCTGACACCTGCACTGCGTTTTGCCAAAGAACTGCGGGAAAAATACCCTGCCATGGCTGTGGGGGATTTGTACCCCATTTTTGGTGACCTGCGTCTCATCAAAGAGCCTTACGAACTGGAAAAAATGCGGAAAGCCATGGATATTACCCGTATGGGTGTGGAAGCCATGATGGCAAATGCCCGTCCCGGTATGATGGAATATGAAATCGAAGCCCATTTTGATTTCACCCTCATGCAGCACGGCGCAAGGGAAAAGGCATTCCAGACCATTGCTGCCGCTGGGGAAAGAGGTACCATCCTCCACTACACCAAAAACAATGGCAAGACCAAAGACGGCGATCTGCTGCTGGTGGACTGCGGCGCACAGGTAGATTGGTATAATGGGGATATTTCCCGCACCTTCCCTGTGAACGGCAAATTCACAGAACGGCAGAAACTGGTTTATAACATCGTGCTGGAAGGACAGCAGAAAGTCATTGATGCCATTCGTCCCGGTCAGCCATTCTCCCGTTTGAATGAAATTTTGAAAGAACATTATCTGGAAGCCCTGAAAGAAATCGGTCTGGTGAAAACCATGGCGGATGTGGCGAAATACTATTACCATGGTGTGAGCCATTATCTGGGTGCGGAAACCCACGACATTGGACGATATACAGAACGGGTACTTCAGCCGGGTATGGTGCTGACAGTGGAACCGGGGCTGTATATTGAAGAATGGGGCATCGGCATCCGTATTGAGGATGATGCGCTGGTAACAGAAGACGGCTGCGAAATTATGACAAAAGACATGATTAAGACCGTAGAAGAAATTGAAGCCTTTATGGCGAAAGGAAAACAGGCATGACATTTGCGGAAACAGATTTATACGAGCCTGTCTGCCGCTTTCTGGAAGAAGAAGGGTACCGGGTGCAGGCGGAAGTGAAAGACTGTGACATTGCGGCAGAAAAAGATGGGGAACTGGTCATTGTGGAGCTGAAAAAATCCTTTCAGCTAAAGCTGGTTTATCAGGCATTGGATCGACAGAGTCTGACGGAACAGGTATTTGTTGCCATTCCCCGTCCCCAGAAAGGTCAGCGGGAGAAAAGCTGGAAAAACATGCTGAAATTGCTGAAACGACTGGAAATCGGTCTGCTGACAGTGGCTCTAGACAGTCCCCTCAAGACAGTGGATGTGGTGCTGACGCCTTCGGACAGCTTGGCATGGAAAAACAGAAAGAAGCGGGAGCGGCTGCAAGCGGAATTGGAAAACAGACAGGTTTCCGCCAATACCGGCGGCATGAACCGCAGGAAGATTGTGACGGCTTATCGGGAAAAAGCACTGTATCTGTGCTGTATTCTGGAAAACAGAGAAGCCGTTACATATGGAGAACTGCGGGAAATGGGACTGGAAGAAAAGTACATGTCCATACTGCGCAGCAATGTATATCACTGGTTTGAACGAGTGGAAAAAGGCGTGTACCGTCTGTCGGAAGAAGGACAGAAGGCTCTGGAAGAACCGGATTATGAAAAAGTCATAGAATATTATCGGAAAAAGTAATGGAAAGGAGGAACACAATGTCTATTCTCAATGTATTACTGAATGTCTTGTGGATCATATTTGGCGGTCTGCTCTCTGCATTATGCTGGATGTTGGCTGGTGTATTGTGCTGCATCACTGTGGTGGGCATTCCTGTGGGTTTGCAGTGCTTCAAGTTTGCGAAGCTGATTCTCATGCCCTTTGGTAAGAAAGTATATTTCGGGAACATGTCCTCCGGCTCTGTCCTTTTGAATGTCATTTGGATTTTGCTGGGCGGACTGGGACTTTGCATCAGCTCCATCGCCATGGGCGTGGGCAGCTGTCTGACCATCATCGGAATTCCCTTTGGTTTGCAGCATTTCAAATTTGCCGCCCTGGCATTGATGCCTTTTGGCGCGGAAATCCGTCCTATGGAGGAATAAAAGAAGTATAAAAAAAGCGTACCGTTTTTACGGTACGCTTACTTTTTGTCTTATTTTTTGTTTTTTGCTTTTTCGGACTGATCGGAAACCATGCTGTTCATGCGAGTGGTCATCTTTTCAGTGAAGGATTTTTTCTTCTTGTCCGCCAGATTCATGCCGGTTACACTGACGATATACATACCTGCAATGTCCACTTTCAGGGATTTTTTCACGGGCAGTACTTCGTAAACGGGCTTATCACACATAAGTGTTACGATCTGAGGGCCGATTTTTGCTTTTACCAGGTTTGCCTTACGCATTTTTGCCATCTTGGGCAGCTGATCGAAAACAGCTTTGGGCAGGTTGGTAGCGGAAGGTTTTTCCTGTTTTTTGTCGATGATGAACGCCTGTACAGTCATACGGTTCTGATCGATGAAATCCTGTGCCTGGATCATGCGGCGCATGGTCTTTTTATTCAGATAATAAGCGCCTGCCAGCAAAGCAGCCACAACAATCAGTGCAATGATGATGATATCGGATGCGTTAATGTTCACAAAATGTTCCTCCTTGCAGTAAAAAGCCATAGGGGCTTTTCCTTTGTATTTCTCACGTCACTCTATTGTATCAGAGATTAGAGAAATAGGGAAGTGGAAAAGTGAAAATTTTCAAAATTTTTGCTATGCCCCATGCTTGCGGTTCAGACGTATTTTGCGTATACTATATTATGGAATTTTATTTGAATTTCTCATATTTCTAAAGAAGGGGGGAGGTCTATGGAGATTGTTTCCATTCTGGCGTATATCGCCATAGGGATTTTGGTTATCAACGTAATTTTGGCTGGCTTCGTGGTGTTTTTTGAACGAAGAAATCCTGCCAGCAGCTGGGCGTGGCTTCTGGTACTGCTGTTTATTCCAGTGTTCGGGTTCGTTATTTATATGATATTTGGCAGAAACAGCAAACGAGAGAAAATGTTCCAGGTGAAAGAGGAGTATGACCGTGAGGTTTATTACAAATATCTGCTCCAGGATGAGAGATGTGTGGGCAGGGTAAAAGCCCAGAAAGAAATCATCGAAAAAGGCGGCAGACTGGTGGATGCGGAATATCTGACAGACCTTGCTTATCTGCATTTGAACTCCGGCAACTGGATGACATTCAACAATAAGGTGACACGGTTCATCACCGGGGCTGATAAATTTGAGGCACTGGTGCGTGACATTCGTCAGGCCAAGGAATATATCCATCTGGAATACTATATCTGGCGAGGGGACAAGCTGGGAACCCGTCTGGTGGAGGAATTGACAAAGAAAGCGGAAGAAGGCGTGGAAGTGCGTCTGCTTTATGACGGCATGGGTAATTCCAGACTGCCAAAAGACTTTTTTGACAAACTCCACGCAGCCGGTGGATACACAGCGGCGTTTTTGCCGCCCTTCATCGTGCGCATCAACTACCGCAACCACAGAAAGCTTTGCATCATTGACGGGAAAGTGGGCTATATTGGCGGCTTTAACGTCGGTGACGAATATCTTGGCATTGTCAAACGCTATGGCCCTTGGCGGGATACCCACCTGCGGGTGGTAGGAGACGCCATTGACCAGATGCAGATGCGCTTTATCAAAGACTGGAATTTTACTACACGTTATGGCGCCGTGAAACTGGAACAGCGGTATTTCCCGCTCAGGGAACAGTCGGAAGGCATCCGTATGCAGATTGTTTCCAGCGGCCCCGATACCAAATGGCATAACGTACACAACGGCTATTTTAAAATGATTAATGAAGCGGAGCATCATATTTATTTGACAACGCCTTACTTTGTGCCGGATGACGGTATTTTCGAAGCTCTGCGGGTGGCTGCCCTTTCTGGGCTGGATGTGCGGATACTGATTCCCGGCAATCCGGATCATTTCTTTGTATACTGGGCAAGTATGTCCTATCTGGGACAGCTGCTGGAAGCGGGCGTCAGATGCTATCAGTACGAAAAAGGCTTCATCCATTCCAAGAGCCTGTGTATCGACGGGAAAATGTCTTCTGTGGGGACAGCCAACATGGACATCCGTAGTTTTGACCTGAACTTTGAAGTCAATGCCTTTTTGTACGACGCAGCGTTTACCAGAGAACTGGAACAGGACTTTTTGAACGACCTGAAAAGCTCTGTGGAAATCACCAGAGAATGGTACAATAGAAGAAGATGGTGGTTCAAGGTGAAAGAAGCCGTGGCAAGGCTCATTTCTCCTATGCTGTAAGAACTGCCGGAAAGGAAGGTTTTTTATGGAACGCAAAGGATACGCGGAAGAACAGACCATCAATTATTATCAGGTGGATCAGAAAGGAACACTTTCTCCGGCGGCATTGTTGTCTGCCCTGCAAAACGCGGCCATTGACCACTCAGATACACTGGGCTACACTCTGGACTATCTGGCAGAGCTTCAGTGCGGCTGGGCGGTCATCAACTGGCATATTATGGTATATCGTATGCCTGCCCATCGGGAAACCATCCGGCTGGAAACATGGAGCAACAAATGCCGGAAAATGCAGGCGGAAAGAGGATATTACCTCTTTGACGAAAAGGGAGAAAAGATTGCAGACGGTATGTCCCGCTGGATTTACATGGATTTTGCAAAGCGCAAACCTACCAATGTGCCTGATGATATGATTGAGAAATACGGCACTAACCAGCCCCCTGCCATTGAAGGGGAAAAATTCCGTATGCCGCCTATGCCCGAAGGGGAACCGACGGCACAGCAGAGATTTACAGTGACCCGCAGGGATACGGACACCAATGGCCATGCCAATAACGTGAAATATCTGGAATGGGCATTGGATGATGTGCCTGATGAAATTTATGACGGCATGACACTGAAGGACATCCGTGTGGTATATCGGAAGGAATGCCGCAGAGGTGATGTGGTGCATACCAAAACTTTTGTGGAAGAAAAAGACGGCGAGTGGGAAACCATCACATTCATTTTTGATGAAGAAGAAACCGTGTTGACGGAAATCGCTATTTTATGGGCATAAGAAAAGCGTCCGAATTGCGATGGGTAATAAAATCTCAATGAAAATAAGAAAGCTGAAATCCTTTGTATGGATTTCAGCTTTTTTATTTTCTTATGATTCGACGCTTTTTTGCGTTTCAGAAAAGATAATGGGCCCTGTTTTTTCCGCGCCAAGGAAGAAGCAGATCAGACCAATGACGGCAATGGCAGCTGTCACCAGGATAGCCGATGTGATGCCCCAAAGGGTGATGAAATGGCCGCAGAGAAAACTGCCGGCGATATTGCCGATGGTGATGGCAATGGTAATCATTGCCTGTCCTTTTACTTTGTCCCCGGCAGGCAGAATGGCATTGGCATAGTAAACAGAAGCCGGTGTGAACAGGGCAAAGGAAAAAATCTGTGTCAGAAAAGCTGCGTAAATCATGGGCAGATTGGGAGCTAAAGGAACAAAAACGGCTTTCAGCACAAAGAAAATGGCTGTGAATCGCATGATATTGCCGCAGTCCCGTCCTTTGACGAATCTGGAAAAACCGACCATTACAAAAAATTCCAGAATGGCTGTGTATGCCATGACCTGCCCCAGTTCTTGATTGCCTTTGCCGATTTTCTGCAGAATCTGGATCATATAGGTGTTGATGGCGCTGTGGGAAATGAAAATGAGAATGATGCCCAGACAGAGGACAGCAAACCGATGATTTTCCCGCAGTATGGAAACGGTGCCTCGAGAGGACACAATGGAAGAACCGCTCCGTTTGGTTTCTGGAAATGCCTGCAATAATACCGCCATAAGCAGATAAAGCAAACTGCCGATAACAGGCAGACAGCGCAGACCGAAGATCAGCGTCAAAGAGCCAAGGAAAAAGGCAAGGACAGCATAGGACATGGAGCCGATGCCTCTGGCAGCGCCGAAATTCAGATAATATCCGTTATTGAGCAGTTGCATGCCTAATGCGCTCAAAAGGGGCTGAAAGGCAAGATGCAGCAGCATCAGGATCACATAACAGACGCCGGAAAGGGCTTGCTGGGGAAAGAAAAATAGCAGAACCATAGGGGCGATGGTCAAAAGACAGATCAGCGTCATCAAAGACCGCAGAGAAAACCGCTTTCCCCGGTCAGCTGCCGCTGCCGCAAAGGGCTGAAATATAGCGGAAAAAACACAGGCCAGCGCAATGAGTGTGCCGACCTGTGAATCCGTGAATTTTCTGTCCAGAAGGAATACGGCGGCAAAGGTATAGATGGCGCCGTAACTCATCCAGTAGAGTCCCTGTAAGGCGCTGTAACAGTTGGAAATGTGTTTGGAACCGTTCATAAATGCAACACCTCACATTTTTTCGTGTAGCTTGTAATGGATTAGTGGGTAATGACTTCTACGCCGTCTTCGGTGATGGCAACAGTATATTCCCACTGAGCGGAAAGGGAACCGTCTTCTGTGTAGATAGTCCAGCCGTTTTCTTCATCCTGGAAGAAATCTTCTTCCCCTTCGTTTACCATAGGTTCGATGGTGAATACCATGCCGGGAACCAGCAGCATGCCGGTGCCTTTTTTGCCGATGTGGCATACATAGGGTTCTTCGTGGAAGTCGTTGCCGACGCCGTGACCGCCGATGTCATGGAGGACGGTATAGCCATGGGCATAAACATGTTTGCTGATGACTTCGCCGATGTCACCCAGATGACCCCAGGGTTTTACTTCTGCCAGAGCAAGGTCAACAGATTCTTTTGTGACTTCCACCAGTTTTTTGGCTTCGTCGCTGACCTGACCAATGCAGAACATACGGGATGCGTCTGCGTAATAACCATCCAGAATGGTAGTAACGTCTACGTTGATGATGTCCCCATCCTGGAGGATTTCATCGGGAGAGGGGATACCATGGCAGATGACATCGTTTACAGATGTGCAGACACTCTTAGGGAATCCGCAGTAGTTCAAAGGTGCGGGAATACCTCCGTGAGCGATGGTGTATTCATGCACCAGTTTGTTGATGTCTTCTGTGGACATGCCTGCGTGGATGTTTTCCGCTACCATGTCCAGAATTTCTGTGTTCAGTTTGCCGGCTTTGCGAATGCCTTCCAGCTGTTCTTTTGTCTTGATGAGGGAGTGGGGAGGTACTTTTTCCCCTTTTGCTTTCAGTTCTGCCAGTTTTTCATCAAAATCTGCGTGGCAGACTTTATATTTTTTTCCGCTGCCGCACCAGCAGGGATCGTTGCGTCCGATTTTCATTTGAATCGTTCCTTTCTATATCTCAATCAATGAATATTTCCATTAAAATACTAGCACAAAAAAAGAGCGTATACAAGGAAAAGAAAGAGAAAGAAAGTAACTTCCCCTTAAGAAAACATTGGTTCTTATGAAGATACCCCTGAGGACAAAGTTTATTTGAAGGCGGTGGCAGAATGTGGTAATATGAAAACAGGTGCAAGCTGAAAAAATAGCTTGACATACAAAACCTATGGTGATACTATGATTAAAAATCACGGAAAGGATGATTCTCATGGCAAAGATTTACAAAAATATAGAAGAATTGATCGGCAAAACGCCGTTACTGGAACTGACACACTTGGAAGAAATCCATAATCTGGATGCAAGAGTTTTGGCAAAAGTGGAGTTTTTGAACCCCGGCGGCAGTGCCAAAGACCGTGTGGCAAAGAAAATGGTGGAAGATGCGGAAGCAAAAGGCATTTTGAAAGCAGGCGCTACCATCATTGAACCTACCAGCGGTAATACCGGCATTGGTCTGGCAGTTATGGCAGCGGCAAGAGGTTATAGAGCTATCATCGTTATGCCTGACAGCATGAGCATGGAACGCCGTCTGCTGATGTCTGCTTTTGGCGCGGAACTGGTGCTGACAGAAGGGGCAAAAGGTATGGCTGGTGCCATTGCCAAGGCGGAAGAACTGGCAAAAGAAATTCCCGGCGCGTTTATTCCCGGACAGTTTGATAACCCTGCAAACCCTCAGGCACATTATGAAAGCACAGGCCCCGAAATCTATGAAGATACCGACGGCAAAGTGGATATTTTCGTAGCAGGTATCGGTACTGGCGGCACCATCACGGGTGTGGGCCGTTATCTGAGAGAAAAGAATCCCGATGTGCAGATCATTGGCGTGGAACCTGCTTCCTCTCCTCTGCTGACAGAAGGCAGAGCTGGCAGCCATGGTCTTCAGGGCATCGGTGCAAACTTTGTACCCTCCATTCTGGATACAAAGCTGTATAATGAAATCATTCCTGTAAAAGAAGAAGAAGCTTATGCGGCTGGCAGAGCAGTGGCGCAGAAGGAAGGTCTGCTGGTGGGCATTTCCTCTGGTGCAGCCATCCATGCGGCACTGGAAGTGGCGAAACGTCCCGAAAATAAGGGTAAGAACATTGTGGTTCTGCTGCCCGATACTGGCGACAGATACCTATCTACACCGATGTTTCAGGCATAAAGCATAAGAAAAAAGCGTTTTCGGTAAAAGCAAATTCCCATTAAGAAAACATTGATTTTCCGTTTCCTTGATTTCTTAAGGGGAATTGCAGCGGCTGTCTTCATAAGAAAACATAACAAATAGAATCTTAATAAAATAAGAAAGCCAAAATCCTTTGTAAAGATAAGGGTTTTGGCTTTCTTTGTTTTCTTATGAAGATGCTCCTAAAGCGAAAACACTTTTTTTATGTGGTTGGCGGTGTTTCTTTTTCCCGGGTCTGGAAATATGCCTGAAGCATCACGGCAATGACAGGCCCCAGAAGCAGACCCCAGAAACCGATGCATTTATAGCCGAAGTACATGGAAAACAGCGTCAGCAGCGGATGCAGACCAATCTGTGTGCCAAGAATTTTTGGCTGCATAATCTGTCGCATGATCTGTACGGCGGCATAGATGACCATATAGCCAATGGCAAGTTTGGGAGAGCCAAGAATCAAATGGATCACCGCTCCCGGCCAAAGAATGAATCCGCTGCCAAAGAATGGCAGAGCGTCAATGATGGCGATAATGACGCTGAGCAGCAGCGCAAAAGGAGAACGCAGCACCAGCAAGCCAATGAATGTGATGGCAAAAGTATAGATCATCAGAATCAGCTGTGTTTTGATATAGCCCCATACGGATGTTTTTAGATTCCGTTTTGTATTATGGATGGAAGTACGGAATAGAGAAAGCACATGTTTTTCATAGAGTTTGCGAATCAGTGCCGCATCCTTTGTGAAGAAATAAGAGGACAGCAGCGCAATGAGCACACCCAGCAGAAAATTCGGTACGGAAGTCAGGGAAGAAGAACCTGTGCTCTGTACCAGCGAAAGCAGTATGGAGGACAGGTTGCCTCGGAACTGCTCTGTGGAGTTTTGAATGAGATTTTGCATCGGATCAGGCAGTACCACCAGCAGGCTGTCCAGCTGTGTCCAAAAGCGCTCCAGCGCATTTTGAATCAAGAGCATGTATTGGGGCATAAGCCGCAGGAAAGACTGTGCCTGTGTGGCAATGCGATTGCCGATGAGGGCAACAAAAAGGGAAATGAGCCCCAGAAACAACAAGATGCAGAACAAAGACGCAATCCAGCGGGGAATGTGCCGCTTTTCCAGATAAGTTGCCAGTGGGCGGAACATAAGGCTCAGCAGCCAGCCCACTAGAAAAGGCAGAAAAATCGGGAACAAATAGCGGAAAAAGAGAAAACAAAACAATATGGTAGCGCCCAGAATAAGAAAATCCTGGAGAGCCTGTCTGTTTTTCAAATAAAAATCGCGCATACGGCGGTCACCTCCCAATACTGTGCGTCATACACAAGCATATGAATCTTACTTCTTATTATAAGACTTTTTCACAGAAAGACCACGTTTTTTTCTGTGATTTTCATGAAAACAAAAACGCATCAAAAAAAACAGGAAGCCTGTTGAGAATGACAGGGCTTCCTGTTTTGTGCATTTGCTTATTTGAAGAACCAGTGTTTCTGATTCAGATGATCTCTGGCGATTTCCAGTGCTTCACCGAACCGCTGGAAGTGTACCACTTCCCGTTCCCGCAGGAACCGCAGAGGTGCCAGAACATCCGGGTCTTCTGCCAGATCGATGAGGTATTCATAGGTGCTGCGGGCTTTCTGCTCTGCTGCCATATCTTCATACAGATCTGTGATGGGGTCGCCTTTAGACTGGAAAGCAGCAGCGGAGAAGGGCACACCAGCGGCAGAGCAAGGATATACCCCAAAGCCATGATTTACATAGTAGGCTTCCAGACCACCTTCGATGATCTGGTCTTTGGTCAGACCCTGCATGAGCTGGCGAACGATGGTGCCCATAATTTCCGCATGGCCCAATTCTTCTGTGGCAATATCATTAAGGGTGGCTTTGGCTTCCGGCGTTACCATGGAGTAACGCTGGCTCAGGTACCGATGGGCAGCGCCCCATTCACCGTCACAGCCGCCGTACTGCTCGATCATGATTTTTGCCATGCGGGCATCGGGGCGAGTGATTTTTACAGGAAACTGCAGTTTCTTTTCATAAATCCACATTTACATGCACTCCTTTCCAGCCATAGAGGGATTTGCTGTTGTCTGCCAGGGCCATGGATCGTTTTTCCACTGCCAGTTTTCTGTATCGGCGGCATAGCTGCGGAAGGAGCACAGAGGGCCATAAGCCGCTTCAAATTTCATGCGCAGGGTGTCTGCGGCTTCGATGGTCTGATTATAGGCGTTGATGGCTTCTGTTTCTGTGGGATGGGTATTCAGATACAGACCCAGATCCACTGCCAGAAAATCCAATTCCATAAGTTTTTGGAGCATCATTTCGCGTTCCATGAGGTGACCTCCTTTGCATTGCGTTTGATGTGGCTGCCCTGAACATAGGGCATGGAAAGATCAGAAAAAGCGGTGCCGCAAATCAGGCTTTGTTCTGGGGATGAAGGGGCTTGATAGGGCTGACTGGGGACAAAAGCCTGTGCCAGACCGACTTTTTTGATGACACATGCGTTGCAGTCCATAGTGGTTTCTGTTTCGCAGGCGTCCGGCAGGAAATTCGATGCGATCTCTTTCATGGAGATGCCTCCTTATGTTATTCTCTTGTATCCTATGGAGTGGAAAAGCTGTCGGTGCAAGAAAATAAAAAATAGTGCGTGAAAAGCAGTTTCTCTCCAGAAAATAATCATGCAAAAGCCTTAAAAACAGGATAGCCGGAATCCCTAAAACAAACGGGATTCCGGCTATTTTTGATTTTCTGTGAAAAATAAACGATTTCAGTTTTATGGACGGAACAGAAGGAAGTACAGGTCATTCACATTGGTGCCTGTGGGGCCGGTGATGATGAGGCTGTCTACGGCTTTCAAAGCATGATAAGCATCATTTTCCGCCAAAACAGCATCAACAGAAATTCCTGCCTTTCGCAAAGATGTCATGGTGCTGCCGTCTACCATGCCTCCTGCCGCATCGGTGGGGCCATCGGTTCCATCAGAGCCAACAGCTGCCGCAAGGGCATTTTCCATGCCTTCCAGATAAGGTGCGGCAGCAAGGGCCAGTTCCTGATTTCTGCCGCCTTTGCCTTTGCCAGTCAGATGCACCACTGTTTCACCGCCGCAAAGGATGGCACAGGGGCCTTTTACAGGGCCTTCACCTTTTTCCAATGTTTTTGCCATGGAGCCCAAAAAACGTCCGGCTTCTCTGGCTTCGCAGTCCAGCATGGTGGAGAGGGTCAGTGGTGTATAGCCCAGTTTTTCCGCTGTCTTTGCGGCGAATAAACAAAGCTGGGATACACTGCCTGTGATCTGCATTTCGCAGTTGGTGATTTCTTTGGGAGTTTCTTCCTGTAACTGTTTCAAAACGGCAGGTGGGAAATCCAGATGGTATTTTTCCACCACTGCCATAGCGTCGGCACAGGTGGAAGTATCTGCTGTGGCTGGGCCGGAAGCAATGGCATCGGGATAGTCCCCCAGAATGTCACTGAGGGCAATGGCGATAATGGAAGCGGGAGCACAAAGCTTTGCAAAGCGTCCGCCTTTTACGGCGGAAAGGTGTTTGCGGATAGTATTGATCTCTGTGATTTCTGCGCCGCATGCCAAAAGCTGGTTTGTCACATTCTGCATGTCTGCCAATGTCAGAGAACCAGCGGGTTTTTCGAACAATGCGGAACCGCCACCGGAAATGAGAAAAACGACAGTATCTTTTTCTGTGAGGTTTTCCACTGCGGCAAGGATTTTTTCTGTTCCTGCAATGGAATTTTCGTCAACCAACGGATGGCCGCCTTCAGCAATGATAAAACCGGGGATTTCTCCTTGGCTATGATCGTATTTTGTCAGCACAACACCGTGGTCGATGGTATTTCCCAATAAATCAGAAGCAGCTTTTGCCATGGTCCAAGCGGCTTTGCCGATGGCAATGACAATGCATTTTCCGGGGAAGGTACGCCCTTCCAAAGCACGCTGTACAGCGGCGTGGGGCTGCACTTGTTTCAATGTATCATCAATGATGGTTTGGGCGTGTTCATGCAGAATATTCATAAAGATTCCTCCCGTGTATATGATTGATGCCAGTATAACATGGTATTTTCTCCTGAACAAGAGCGACAAAATAAAAAAGCCGAAGTTCCTGAATAGGAATTTCGGCTTTTGGTGTTTATTGGCTGTCTGCTGCGGCAGGAAGCGCTTGATCGAACAAAATATAATATTGCCATCCAATGAGGGTATTCAGCTGTTCCTGTATATCTTCCGGCAGTTCCTGTACATAATTGCCCTGAGCATCTACATGGTACATGTCAGAAAGAACAGGGTATTCCTTCCGCATGTCATTGAGCATGTCATAAAGCGGAGAAAGTCCCTCCATGCCAGCCAATTCTGTGGTCAATGCCCCCAGATAGAAGGAGCTGATGAGATTGTTTTCCGGCAATGCGGCTGCATCTACATTTTTCGCAAAATCGCACTGTGCAGCAGCGCTGTCGTTTGCCCAGATCACAAAAGGTGTTTCATAAACAGCAGTCTGTTCTTCCGGTGTGCCGTTGGCGTCTCTGGGATAATCTAGCAGGTCGAAGAACTCCATACCGTTGGAGAAGCCCGGCAGATGGTCACCGAAATACACCAGAATGATGGGTTCTTCGCTGTTTTCCGCATATTCCACCAGACGACCCAATTCTCTGTCAGCGTCGGTCATGCCGTAGAAATACTGGGTCAGCAGATCACTTTCTGTTTCTGTCAGTTCCACATCTGTGGAGAAGTTCTGTTCCAGAGGGCCGTATTTCTTTTCGTAAGGGCCATGGTTCTGAATGGTGACTGTAAAGGAGAACAAAGGCGCCTCAGAAGAGGAGATATGTTCATCCATCACAGAAAGGATTTTATCCATGGTGGCTTCTTCGTTCACATAGCCGCCAATGCCCTGGGACGCCAGATCGAAGGAATCTTCCAGGAAGTAGCAGGTTTCAAAGCCCAGATCCGGATATACGTTCTGGCGGTTATAGAACCATGCGTAACCGGGATGGATGGAAGCGGTTTCATAGCCGATCTGTGACAGCCGATAAGGCAGTGCGTCAATTTCGTGATGGATAAAGTTATAAGAAGGCAGTGCAGTGTCCAGGAAACGAGTAGGCAGACCTGTGAGCACGTCATATTCCGTATTGGATGTACCGCCGCCGAAGTTGGCAACGGCAATATGGCCGCTGACAGCGTTTTCTTTGGCACAGAGCTCCTTGAAGTTTGCCATGGGGTCTGTGTAGCCTTCAAAGCTGATATGTTCGTTTTCACTCAAATCGGAATAAGCTTCCCCCATAATCATGATGATGTTGGGAGCAGACTGTCCGTCGGCGGTGATGGGTTCCTTCGTCAGTTCGTCATAGAGTGCCTTGTCATAGCCTTCCGGCGCTTCCAGGCGCATGATGTTGATCTGATGGAAGAAGGAATAAACAAGGCCGCGGGTATTGTACTGATTTACTTGGAAATAAGGGTTTTCCACAACAGGATAACTGTCGTACAGGTCTTTGTTGTCATAAACCAGACTGTTCAGTCCCAGCGCTGCCAGCACCACGCATACAATGCCGATCAAACGGGCAGGTACAGGTGGACGCTGTTTTTCGCTGCGGATGAAGCTGAAAACCAATACTGCAATGGCAGCGATGAACCCAAGGGCAATGAGTGCCAGCATATACACAGGGAATGTCTTAACGATGGTCAGCGCTTCCTTGACCAGTGTCAGGTCAGTGGGCAGCAAGGGTTCCTGTCGCATGGAAACCTTGATTTTGTCGCTGACAGCAAACAAGATCCATACTACCTGAAGCAGCAGGGAGGAAAACAGCAGCCGTCCCGTAATGCAGTACACCAGAAATACAGCCAGCAGTGCCGGCAGGAAGTTCCACAGGATCATGGTGGGATTGGTCAGCAGTTCAAAGCCTACCCGCATCGGATGCTGGGTGGTGATGAGAAACACCAGACACATTGCAACGATAGCGCTGACGAGAAGCGTCAGAATGGTTTTTTTCCAGGAAAAGGGGGTATCCTTTTGCTGAAACCAGTTGAAAAACACAGGCAAAACCTCCTTATGTTTTGTTTTTTTCATATGTGCTTAACAATTCCTTTACAATTTGGGTATTATACGGGATTTTCGGTAAAAAGTAAAGAAATCGAGGGAGTTTCAATGGAATTTTAAGAAAAATACACATTTTTTTCTGTGGGAAATTGTGTATAATAAAAGAGGTTTTGTGGACAAAACCGAAAAGACTTAGCAAAAAAACGACGTAGGTTCCTTTTGTGGTGTAAAACATTTGTAAAAATTTGGACAAATTTCTGACAAAAAAGTGTAAAGAAAGGGCCTTCGATTGTCAGAAGCTGTCAAATTTGTTATAATAAATAAATTATGGATGATATGCCATGAGGAAAAGAAAGAGAATTTTGCGGGATTTAGGAGAAATGGAAGATGGGAGAAAACAGAACAGATTATCAGCATAGACGCAGACCCCCTGTGCATCCCCAGTATGAACAGGAGCAGAGAAGAGGCAGCCGGACAGAACGGCTGCGGGAACAGCGCTATGCGGAAGAAGAGATGCGGATGCAGCAGGAACAGCGCCGCAGAGTAGGCGCCAGAATGCAGCGTAACCATCAAAAGCAGATGGAAATGCGCCGCAGACGCAAAAGAGGGGAAATCATTCTCTGCGTACTTTTGGTGGTGATCCTTGCGGGGGCTTTTGGGGCGGCCAAACTGTACGCGTCTTTGAAACTTTGGGAAGGTAAGGCGGAAAAATCCGATTTTGTGGCATCTGCGGATGTATCTTCGGAGGCAAAAGACCAATTGCTGAATATTGCGCTGCTGGGGACTGACGGGGATGGTTTCCGATCGGACGTAAATATGGTGGCAAGTTTGAACCTGACCACAAAAGAGGTTCACTTGATTTCCGTACCAAGAGATACCCGTGTGGTCATGACCGATGATATGATTGCTTATCTGGAGAAAAATGGCAGAACAGTGCCTCAGGCAAACGGTGTTTACGGTCAGTGCAAGCTGACAGAAGTACATGCCTATGCTGGCGAAGGCAATCGCAGCACATTCTCTGTGGCAATGCTGGAGAATATATTGGGAATCGACATCGACTACTATGTGAAAGTGGATCTGGATGCCTTTAAGGATATTGTTGATGCCGTTGGCGGCGTGGAATTTGATGTTCAGGAACGACTTTATTACAGCGACCCTGCTCAGGGACTGTATATTGACCTGTATCCCGGCCCTCAGCTGTTGGATGGGGAGAAGGCGGAAATGCTGGTACGTTTCCGTGAGGGATATGCACAGAAAGACTTGAAGCGTATCGAAGTGCAGCAGGAATTTTTGAAGGCATTCATCTCTCAGGTTTGCAGCAGTGACAAGATCATGAGCAATCTGGACAGCTACATCAAGATCTTCATGGAAAAGGTAGAGTCTGATATGCCTGTGGCAACAGCGCTGAAATATGCGGGATATGTGAAAGAAATCGATCCGGCTTCCATTACCACAGACACCATTCCCGGTGAAGGCGGCGCTTATTTCGATATGGACGAAGAAGGCACCAAGGAATTGGTAGATTACCGGATCTATGGCAAAGAACCACCTGCCGACACAACTGTTGACGGCACAGAAACAGATGGATTGACAGACGAAGAAACCATAAACCAGACGAACGGGTGATAAATAGCATGAGAGGAAAACAACGACGCAGCAGCGGACACAGAAGCAGCAAGCGGGATGGGGGTTACGAAAAGCCGCAGAAGAAAAGAAAGCCTTTTCGCCCCATTCGAACATTTTTCAAGATTGTGGTATCCATTGTTATGGCATTTTTGATATTGTCAGGCGGCGCGGCTTTTGCCTATTACAAGGTGACAGGCGAATCCCCCTTTGGCGGATATACAGGGGAAGGTTCCAATCTGAATCTGCTGGATGCCATGCTGGGACGGGACATCAAGCTGAATGTGGTTGTTTTTGGGACAGATAAGGAAGGAAAACGTACAGACGTTATGTTTGTGGTGCATTATGAAAGCGCCAATGAAAGTCTGGATCTGCTTTCTCTGCCCCGTGACACAAGGGTGTCTGTCTGCGATGAAGTTGCGAAAAACTACGAAGAAACCGGACGGGCATACAATCAGGTGACAAAACTCAATGCCATCCATTCTTACAGTGACGAGAAAAATTGCTGCACAAACACCGTATTGCAGATTGAAGACCTGTTGGGCATCAACATTGACCATTATGTGAAAATCGACCTGGACGCTTTCCGCAAGATTGTGGATACCGTCGGCGGTGTGGAAGTGGATGTACCGCAGGATATGGATTACGAAGACCCTGTGCAGGATTTGTATATCCATCTGGATGCGGGCTTGCAGACCCTCAACGGTGAGCAGGCGGAACAGCTGGTGCGTTTTAGAAAATATCCCACAGGGGATGAAGGACGTATCGAGGTTCAGCAGCTGTTCTTGAAGGCTTTGGCGGAAAAGGTGCTCAGTTCTGAAAGCATTCTGAAAAATCTGCCGGAGTATATTTCCATTCTTTATAAAGACGTGCAGACAGATATTTCCCTGACAGACGCGGTGAAATACGCCAACTATGTAGGGAAGATTGATATGAACAAGATTACCATGCAGACCCTTCCCGGGGCTGGGCAGTATGTAGGCAATGTGTCCTACTTCATCCATGACCCTGACGAAACTTCTCTGGTGGTGGATCAGATCTTCTATCAGGAACGTGTGACAACGCCGGAAGGCCAGACAGCGAGCGGCAGCAAAGGGCTGACCATTGAGGTCTGCAACGGCGGTAGCATCAACGGTCTGGCAAGAAGATTTTCCGACAAGCTGGCAGCGGATGGATATACGGTGACAGAACCTACCACTTATGACGGCAAGCAAATGGAAAAAACACGTATCCAGGTAAAAGAAGCAGGCACAGGCAGTGATCTGGTTTCCTATTTTGCCAACGCGGCAGTGGAAACAGCGCCGGATGAACTGCCTACGGGCGTAGATATTCGCATTATTTTGGGGACAGGAGAAAGTTAAGGCTGAGAAAGGAGCATTCCATGGCAACGGAAGAAATGATGGTAATTGGCATTGCAGGCGGTACAGGCAGCGGGAAAACAACCCTGACCAATCGCTTGAAAGAACGCTTCGGGGATGAAGTGACAGTTATTTACCATGACAACTATTACAAAAGACATGATGAACTGACATATGAAGAGCGTTGTTTGCTCAATTATGACCATCCAGATGCTTTCGATACGGATCTGATGATGGAACATATCAGAGATCTGCGGGCAGGAAAGAGCATTCAGTGCCCTGTTTATGACTTTACTGTCCATAACCGTTCTGACAAGACCGTTGAAATCCATCCAACAAAGGTACTCATCATTGAAGGAATTTTGATCTTTGAAAATAAGGAACTTCGTGATCTGATGGACATCAAAGTGTTTGTAGACACAGATGCCGATGTGCGAATCCTCAGACGTATCCTGTGGGATGTAAAAGAAAGAGGCAGAAGTCTGGAATCTGTGGTAGACCAGTATTTGCAGACCGTAAAGCCCATGCATGAACAGTTTGTGGAACCCAGCAAACGGGGCGCGGACATCATCGTTCTGGAAGGCGGACAGAATGTGGTGGCGCTGGACATGATGATTCAGCGGATCTATGGCCATGTTTACGGTACCCATGTAGAATAAAGGAGCAGTCATATGGATTGGAAAGGTAATTTGCAGAAATCTGTCATCTGGGGAATCTTCTTCAGTGCGGCAACACAGATTTTTGCGTACAGAGGCAATGTGAATATATTGAAGTTCATTGGGTTTGCGGCGTTGTTCGCGGTGCTGTATTTCCTCTGGCTCACGTTGACTGGAAATCGTAAATAAATAAGAAAGCCGAAATCCTTTGTATCGTAAGGATTTCGGCTTTTTTTGTTTTCAAACCCGTGGCACTTCCACCCGCTTTTCTCCGCAGATAAGCCCCAGACTGACACAAAGGCTCTGGTTCACCGCCTCCATGATTTCCGTATCCAGATGACAGACCTTTTCCCGCAGCCGCTGTTTGTCAATGGTGCGGATTTGTTCCAGCAGCACAACGGAGTCTTTGGGCAAGGCGTATTTGGCTGCCGCAAGGGCAATATGTGTGGGCAGTTTTGCCTTGTTCATGCGTGATGTAATGGCTGCGCAAATGACCGTGGGACTGTATTTATTGCCCATGTCATTCTGTATGATGAGCACAGGGCGCACGCCGCCTTGCTCACTGCCCACAACGGGACTTAAATCCGCATAAAAAATATCTCCTCGTCTGATCGTCATAGAATCACACCCTCCGCCGTTAGAAATCCGTCAGGCAGAACTGCGTCAAAACCATGGTTATGTATTGCGCTGACGTAAGGGAGTATGGCACGTTGGGACAATTTTTATGCAGGAATCCGAAATAAATTTTCGTCAAAATGCGGGTTGTATGTAAAGGTGGTGTAATCCAGACGCAGGCACTCCTTCCCGTCGGCATCGTAGAGAGAAAGACGGACAGGCAGCAGACTTTCATTGTTTACCCACAGTTTTTCGGAAGCAAGCTGGCTGCCGTTTTCGGGAATGACCGCTTCCAGCACCGTACAGCGGCTTTCATCAATGGCGGCAGTTTCCACGGAAACTCCTTCTGACTGGAGATAGTTTTTCAGGAATTGCCCCAGAAATAATTCATTGCGCCGCTGGGACTCCGGTACTTCCCGCTGGACGGATTCCTTCAGACGGGGATTATACTGGCAGACAGTCTTGCCGTCAAAAACCGTATAATTGCCTTTGGCAGAATCAGGAGAAAGCATTTCCATGCGGTATTCCCCGGTGGATTTGAAATCCTGTTTGGTTTCGTAAATGGTTTCTCCTTTGTTGGAATAGATGGTGAGGGTGGCCAGGCAGGAATAGCCTTCCATGTCCGTCAGTTTTTGCTGGATGGCAGCCATGGGTGTGATTTCCTCCTTCTGGCAGCCGCAGGCACAGCAAAACAGCGCCAGTACACATAATATCAGGCGTTTCATAAAATACCTCCTTTGATTTGGACTTTTCTATCAGTCTATGAAAGGGACAAAATGCCTATGAGAGTTGGGTTACATAAGATTACAAATTTATTAAGTTTTTTCATGGGACGAGAAAAAAGCCGGTTTTTGTGGTAAAATCTTTATGTATGCGCAGTTTGGACGGTTACTTTTTGCTTTTTTTCTCCAATATATGGAACAAAGGTGAAAAGCAGGCGTCCAACCATCAGTATTATGAGAAAGGGAGTGCGTGGGAAAATGAAAAAAAGATTCTACGGCATCAAACGGCTGTTGGCAGCTTTTGTGGCGGCAACGCTGACATTTACCGCTGCTGGGGTGACAACGGTATTTGCTGCTCAGACAGTCTATGAAAACAAAACACAGGAAACCATCACCAGAGGGGTGACATATGAAAAGAACAGCCGGATGACAACAGACGGCATTCAGGACATCTATGTACTGACCATCGACCTGACAGAAAGTACACTGGAACTGAAAGAAGTGGAAAGCAAAACAGAATACGGTCTGAAAGAAACCGTACAGAAAATGCTCACAGACAACGGCGCCATTGCCGGTGTGAACAGTGACTTCTTTGGTATGGCAGGCAGCTATTCCGCAGGTTTCGGCCCCGTTGTAAGGGATGGGGAACTGATTTCCGCCGGAACCAGCATCAATAAAGACAAAAACCAGTATGGTACTTATGTGAAGGATAAAAATGGCGATTCCATTTTCACTTACTTCAAAACAACAGTGAAATTCTCCAATTCCGCAAAGACCATTGATCTGGCGTCTATCAACAAAGTTACCAGCATGGTATTCCCCATTTACTTTGACAGACAGGCGGCTACAAGCACTGCGGATCTGGACAAGCGTTTTGACAATCTGGTGAAATTTGTGGTACAGAACAACACCATTACATATATTTCCCAGAAAGGGGAAACGGTCAATGTGCCTGAAAATGGCTACCTCATCGTTATGAGCGGCGATTACTATACAAACGCTGCTTCTGTATTCAAAGTAGGTGACCCTGTCACATTGCAGGTAAGCTCTACCATCGACTTTGACCAGATTGACACAGCCTTTGGCGGCGGCGGTCTGCTGCTTTTGAACGGCCAGGAAGCGCCTGCAACAGATATTGTGGCAGCAGGCAGACAGCCCAGAACAGCTTTTGGTGTTTCTCAGGACGGTACAAAAGCCATTATGATGGTTGTAGACGGTCGTGGGGACAGCATTGGCGCAACCCATTCTGAAATGGCAGCCCTTATGAAAGAATATGGCGCTTATGAAGCGCTGCATCTGGACGGCGGCGGTTCTTCCACTATGGTGGTAAAAACCATTGACGATGCGGCACCACAGCTTCAGAACACACCTTCTGATGGGGCACAGAGAAAAGTCATTGCTTCCGTAGGCGTATTCCAGACAGCGCCCAAAGGCGAAATCAAAGAAATCGGTATCTCAACTGTAAACGAACATACCCAGCCCGGCAAAACAACAGAATTTACTGTTTATGGTCTGGATGAATATAAAAACCGTATCTACATTGCACCGGAAGATGTGAAATTTGATGTGGTGGGTATGGAAGGTATATGGAATGGTTTTGAATTCCTGCCTTCCGGCACAGGCGCTTATTCTGTTGTGGCAACTTATGGCGATAACATGACAGCAGTGGCAAACGCTACCTGCTATCCCACAGCCAGACTGAAAGCCACATACCCTGATGTAAGCATCAAAAACGTAGGCGGCACCACAAAGATCTATGTGAGCGCTTATGACACAGAAGGCTTCGGCAGAGCTGTCACAAATGACGTAACTTACACTGTGGCAAATCCTGCCATCGGCACTATGAATGGCAATACCTTCACTGCAAAGGCAAAAGGTTCCACTTATGTAAAATGCAGTTGGGCAGGTCAGGACACTTATGTGACTGTTACCGTTGGCGGTGCGGCAAAAACAACAGCGCCTGCAAGCACATCTGCGGCAGATCCTTTGCAGCAGACAGTGACAAAACAGAACGACGGCGCTTTCTACCTGAACATTACCGGTGAACTGAAATACACCGGTACAGGCAAGGTAGACGCAAACACATATAACGCACAGAGAAGCCGTGTACGGGCGGCGGCAGACAGCGGCGCAGATGTGACCGTTTACGGCGGCTCTTGTGACATCACAACACCGACTGTACAGGATAGCCTGACATGGAACGGCAGCTACCGCTTCATGAACAGAGACGGCGCTTCTGTGGTACTGCTGGCAGCAAGTCAGGGTATCCGCAAAACAGATCCTTCTCAGTACGGACGTTTCACACAGGATATTGCGGCGGCAGGCAATGATACCATCATTTTTGTCACAGACAAAACACCTTCTGATTATCCTTCCGCGGCAGAAGGTGATTACTTCCGCGCTATCCTGAACAAGTATGTACAGGAAGGAAAGACAGTCTTTGTGGTATCTTGCAGCGGCAATGCTTACTGGGCTTCCACAAAGGACGGCGTTCGTTACATCAATCTGCCTGATCTGTGGAGAGCAGACGGCACAGCAAATAAAAATGTATATATGCTGAAATTCCGTATTGCCGATGATGGTGTGACATATCAGCCGGTGAAAGTTTGAAAATCATGAAAAACAGTGGGAAAATAGAAGAAGTTTCTTAAATTTCCCCCATGTTTCTTGTAAAATCAGTAAGAATACGGTAGTATAAGGTGGGTAGATATTCTCTATCCACCTTTCCTTGTGTTTCGGGGAAAGACAAAGAGAAATCAAAGAAACTTCAGGAGAAACAAAATGACGACTCAGAAAAAAAACAGCGCCGTGAAAGCGGTCAGCTTTATGATGCTTATTACTCTGGTGGGAAAAGTGCTGGGGTTGGTGCGAGACCAGCTGCTGGCGGCCAATTACGGCAACGGCATGGCGGCGGAGGCATTTACCACAGCCAGCTTGATGCCGCGAACCTTTTTTGACGCGGTATTCGCTTCGGCCATATCAGCCAGCTTCATTCCCATATTCAATGAATATCTGAAGAAAAAAGGAAAGAAAGAGGCATTTGCTCTTTCCAACCGTTTCATTACCCTTATGGGGCTGGTAACACTGCTCATGACAGTGGTGTGTGAGATTTTTTCCACACAGTTTGTATGGCTTTTTGCAGCGGGTTATGACAACGAAACGGCAGCACTGGCAGCACAGCTGTCCCATGTGATGTTCCCGACCATTTTCTTTACGGGCATTGCCTTTTCTTTTGTAGGGATATTGCAGTCCCTGGATGAATTTAACGTGCCGGCGGCTTTGAGTGTGGCTTCTAACGCCGTGATCATTCTGTATTATATTTTCTGGAATGACCGTTTTGGTGTATATGGTCTGGCAGTGGCCTTCCTCATTGGCTGGGCAATGCAGGCTATCATCCAGATTCCTTCCATGATGAAAAAAGGGTATTTCTACCGCCCGGATTTTCGTTTCCGGGATGAAGGCATACGGAAGATTCTGATTCTTATGCTGCCCGTTATGGTGGGCACATGGATTCAGCCCATCAACCTCATCATCAACAACCAGTTTGCTTCCCATCTGGATATGGGGGTAACCACATTACAGTATGCAAATAACTTATATACCATCATCGTTGGGGTATTCGTTCTGGCCATTGCCAATCTGATCTTCCCCAAACTTTCACGTATGGCGGATGATACAGAAGGGGACGGATTTGGACAGACAGTACGGGTGACCCTGCGGTCTATGATGTTTTTCCTGATTCCTATGATGGTTGGGCTCATGGTACTGAGCAAACCACTGGTTAAACTCATTTACGAAAGAGGCAGTTTTGACGCTTTGGGAACAGAAATGACAGGAACGGCTCTGTGCTTCTTTGCCGTAGGTATGATCGGCTACGGTGTGCAGACCATTTTGAGCCGTGTGTTCTATGCAAAACAGGAAGGGAAAATGCCTCTGGTGGCTGGCATCATTTCCATCGGTGTCAATGCCGCTTTGTGCTGGCTGCTTATGAAGCCCATGGGACTGGGCGGTCTGGCGCTGGCTTCCGCTGTATCTTCCACAGTGGCGGCGCTGATTTTGTTTGTGCCCACAGTGAAACAGTATCCGGGCATTCTGGATAAAAAACTGGCGGCAGATTTGTGTAAAATGGCAGTATCCGCTTTGGTGATGCTGTTCTGTGTATATCTGCCTTATCATTTCTTGGCAGCAAGAATGGGCGATGGACTTATTCCACGGGTGATTCTGGTGGGTGTTCCTACCTGCATCGGTATTGCTGTATATATGGTGCTGACCTATGTGCTGCGGGTAGATGAAAGCCGTTTCGCATTCTCTCTGGTAGGAAAATTCCTTCATCGGGGCGGCGGCAATCCTCCCACAGGCGGCACACCGGAAAAGAAACCCGAAGAAAATACCCAACAACAGAAAGGACGGGAGGGTATGACGGACAAAATCTCTCTTTATATCGAGGACAGCTTCTTCTTCCGCCTGATTCATGGTTTTGTGATCTGGTTCTGGGGCATCTGGTCTCAGAGTTTGACTTACCGGGCTTACCGCAGACTGGGACAGGCTGTGGGCAGAGCTTTTGGGGGAAGCGGTATCTTTACATTCCTGCGTCATAACTGGGACTATTGGATTCGTTCCGCAAGGGGACGGCTGCCCCATCTGCTCCATGGCCCTGCCAAAAGATGTGCTGTGGCGGTGCAGGAAGAAAAAGGCTTTGTGGCTACCATGGTGGCAGAAAGCGCTATCCTGCGGCTGTGTAACCAGAATTTCCTCATCATTTGCATTTGTGCATTGGCAGTTGCCATTCCCATACTGCCTACCATGCTGCAAGCGGTACTGGCGGCAGGAACCTTTGCACTGTATGTGATCAATGTGTGGATGGGACGCATTCGTATGCAGCGGACAGCGCTGGTAGGGGTGCTGGTAGGACTCTTTGCTCTGTGCTTGGTATATGGGGCGCTGACCAGTTATCACTTCCCCAAAGCCATCATGGTCATGGGCATTTTTCTGGTATTCCTTTCTGTGTTCTTCGTATGCAGGGACTGCATTGACACAGAGGAAAAACTGAATCTGGTATTGTTTGTTTTGATCGCCACAGGGGTGCTCATTGCCTTGTATGCGATTTTCCAATATGTGGTGGGCGTGGAAATGGACGAAGCGTGGGTAGACGCCGAAAGCTTCGACATCACCACACGAGCTTATGCCACATTCAATAACCCTAATGTATTAGGGGAATATCTCATTGTGATCGGCTCTTTGGCGGCAGGGATGATGTGGAAATGCCGCAACTGGGCAGGCAGATTGTTCTACACAGGCTGCTTCGGTATTCTGTGTCTGGGTCTGTTGGCTACCAACTCCCGTGGGGCTATGCTGGGGCTCATGTTTGCAGCAGGGCTTTTCGTACTGCTGGCGGAACGGCGGCTCATTCCTGTTGGGATTGTGGCACTGCTGGCAATGCCTTTCATACTGCCCACAAGTTTGTGGGAACGACTTCTCAGCTCCGTTACCATGAGCGACTCGTCTTCCCAGTACCGTCTGTCTATTTATCAGGCGGGCTTTGACATGATTCGTCATTACTGGGTGACAGGGATTGGCGTGGATGCCTTCAATGAGATTTATCCGTTGTTCTCTCTGGAAGCGGCCAACGCTTACCATGTTCATAACTTATTCTTACAGGAATTCATCGAACTGGGCATTGTGGGCTTTAGCGTATTTTTGGCGCTGGTACTGCTGTTCTTCCAGAAGATTTACAGCACCATGGCAAGAGCGGCAAGAAGATACCGCTTCATTCTGGCGGCAGTATTCGGCGGCTTTGCAGGTATTTTGTTACAGGGGATGACAGACCATATCTGGTTTGATTACAGCATTGTGCTGCTGTTCTGGTGTGTACTGGGCATCGGTATGGCAGCCGTGAGATTGGGAGAAAAATCATGGAGAAAGAGAAACTGAAAATTTATCATGTATTGACAGACCGCAATATCGGCGGCGCAGGACGGTGGCTTTTGAACTACCTGAAATACTGCGATCGGAAAACATACGATGTGCGGGTGGTACTGCCTGCGGACAGCCAGCTTTGCCCTGTGGTGGAAAGTCTGGATATTCCCGTCATCAAAATGGATGCCATAGCAGACAGTTCCTATGACAAAAAGGCGCTGGCACCTCTGACAGAACTGTTCCGCAAGGACAAACCTGATGTGGTGCATACCCATGCCAGCCTGACAGCCAGAATGGCGGCGAAAAAGGCAGGTGTGCCACGGATTTTCCATACAAAACACTGTATGGAAAATGTCAGCGGAAATACACTGAAAAGACTGGCAAAACGGATGGTGAACCATCGTTACAGCGACAGAGTCATTGCCGTGAGCAAAGCCGTAAGAAAGAGCATGATTGTCGGCGGCACAGACCCCAAACAGATTGTGACTATCTACAACGGCATTGAAATGCTGTCTCCTCTGACACCGGAGGAAAAGAGGGCGGTACTGGCGGAATACGGTGTGCCGGAAGGTCAGAAAGTTGTGGGCATCGTAGCCAGACTGGAAGAAGTGAAAGACCATGATACTTTCCTGCGGGCGGCAGAACGCATCTGCAAAGAACAGCAGGATATCACATTCCTCATTGTTGGCACAGGCAGTCAGATGGAACGGCTGAAGGCTGATGTGAAAATGATGGGGCTGACAGATAAGATTTTATTCACAGGCTTTGTTTCCGCTGTGGAACGGTTGGAAGCAGCACTGGATGTGGCTGTTATCACATCCAAGGAAGAAGCCCTGTGCCTTTCCCTCATTGAGTCCATGAGCGCAGGGGTGCCTGCTGTTGGAACAGACAGCGGCGGTGTCAGCGAAGTGGTGCGCCACGGGGAAAACGGCTATCTGGTGGCAGTAGGGGATGACGAGGATCTGGCAAGACGGATTCTGGAAATCCTTTCCGACAGAAGTCTGTATGAAAGCATGAGCAAAAAAGCCATGGCGTGGACAAGAGAAATGTTCACGGCAGAATTGATGGCGGCAAAAATGGAAAAACTGTATGCGGAGGCAAGAAAGTGATGGAAAAGACAAAAAGCAGAAAGATATTCGGTCTGTTCAACGGTCTGGATATTTTGATCATTCTGGTTCTGCTGGCGGCGGTGGCATTCGGTGTATACTGGGTTGCCGGTGGAAAAAACAACGGCGGCGCTGCGGCAGAAACCAAAACATACACCTATGTGGTGGAAGGCAGACAAGTTTTGAATGAAACAGCAAACTTCCCTGTGGAAGGGGGCAAGGTCTTTGACAGCACCAGCTCCGCATATCTGGGGACAGTGAAAAGCTGCTGGACAGAACCTTTCCGGGAAGTGAATTTCAACCGAACCACAAACAAGTATGAAATGCTGCCGGTACCCGGCTACTGCAATATTTATGTGGAGATTGAAGGCAGCGGAACAGAAACCGATCAGGACATTACCGTAGAAGGCAATGTGGTAAAGGTCGGTAAGGAACAGAATGTGAAAGGCAAAGGTTATGCCTTCAAAGGCTATATTGTAGAAGTAAGGGACGGTGAGTAATGTGGCGAAAAGACGGCCCAATATCATAGATTTATTGATTCTGGTGGTTGTGGTGGCGCTGGTTGCTGTGGGGGTATACAAATTCGGCGTTGTCAACCAGAAGGAGTCTGCCGGCGTAACAGCAGAGGCATCCAAAGTGACTTATACAGCGTTTATTGACGATGTGCGTATGGCAACAGTCAATGCCCTGCATGTGGGGGATACCATGTATGACGCAAAAACAAATACTTATATCGGCACCATTACCGATGTGCAGTATGCGCCAAAGATGAAAAACGTCATTGACAACAGCGGCAACACCATTCTGGTGGAATATCCCGAGTATTACGGGGTGACCCTGACGCTGGAAGGCAATATCATTGAAAAGGAAGACGGCTACTTCGCGGAAGGCACTGTGGAACTGAAAGCCAATTCCGAAATGGAAGTTTATACGAAATATGCGCAACCCAAGATGAAAGTAACTTCAATTGATATTTGACAGGTGGGACGAATATGAAATATAAAGTATTGATGACGCTGATGGGATTGGATATCGGCGGAGCGGAAACTCATGTAGTGGAACTTTCCAAAGAACTGAAAAAACAGGGCTATGACATCATCGTTGCATCCAACGGCGGTGTGTATGAACAGGAACTGGCGGAAGCGGGGATCCGTCACTACAAAGTGCCCATGAATCAGCGCAATGTAATGAAGATGATGAAATCTTACATGCTGCTGAAAAAGATCATCCGCAAGGAAAAACCGGACATTGTCCATTCTCATGCCAGAATCCCCGGCTTTATCTGCGGCATGCTGAAAAAGAAACTGAAATTTACATTTGTCACCTCTGCACACTGGGTATTCTACACAGGGATGGGGCTGAAATATCTGACAAATTGGGGACAGAAAGTCGTTGCGGTCAGTGAGGACATCAAGCAGTATTTGATGGATAACTATCATGTGCGCAGCGAAAACATTTTTGTAACCATCAACGGTATTGACACAGACAAGTTTTCTCCGGAAACGGACAGCACCAAAGTTCGTCAGGAATTCCATCTGACAGGGGAAGAACCGACACTGGTTTATGTCAGCCGTATGGATGAAAGCCGTGCCATGGTGGCAAGACAGCTCATTGAGATCACACCGAAACTGGCAGAAAAGATTCCCGGTCTGCGCATCATCATCGTAGGCGGCGGCGATGTCTTTGATGAACTGCTGGAAAAGAGCAAAGGTGTTAACAAAAAGCTGGGCAGAGAATGCATCACCATGACTGGTGCAAGAACAGATATCAACGAATTGGTTTCTGTGGCAGACGTATTTGTCGGTGTCAGCCGTGCGGCACTGGAAGCTATGGCAGCTGGAAAGACTGTTATTGTTGCTGGGAATGAAGGCTACATTGGTCTGTTTGGTGAAGATAAGTTGGCAATGGCACAGGAAAACAACTTCTGCTGTCGTGGATGCGAAATGTCTGAAGAAGACAAACTGTACAGAGATACTGTATATGCTTTCTGCAACATGACACCGGAAGAAAGAGAAAAAGCCGGCGCTTACGGCAGAGAAGTCATCTTCCGTTATTACTCCGTGACAAGAATGGCGCAGGACAGCGTAAAGGCTTATGACGCGGCTTGGAAGGAAAGCCACGAAAAACAGTATCATGTGGTTATGAGCGGTTATTATGGCTTCAATAACACAGGTGACGAAGCGATCATGCTTTCCATGCACAAGAATATTCAGGAGCTGGGGGACAACTACCATATTACAGTGCTGTCCAACAAACCTGTGGAAACAAGAGAAAAATATGGCATTGAAGCTGTTTATCGTTTTGGTGTGCGGGATGTGCTCCGTGCCATCCATCACAGTGATGCCCTCCTCAGCGGCGGCGGTTCCCTTTTGCAGGACAGCACCAGTACACGCTCTTTGATGTACTACCTTTCCATTACAGCGGCAGCGAAATTCATGCGGAAAAAGGTTATGCTTTATGCCAACGGCATTGGCCCTGTTTCCGGCAAGCGAAACCGCAGACTGGTGAAACAGGTGGTGAACAAGGCTGACCTCATTACCCTTAGAGAAGAAAATTCCTACGAAGAATTGCTCAGTATGGGGGTGAACCCTAAAAAATGCTTTGTAACTGCTGACCCTGTATTCACTATGGACGGCATTGCCAAAGAAGACGCATACCGCCTGCTGGATAAGGAAGGAATCCCTCAGGATAAACCTTTGGTGGTGGTTTCTGTAAGAAACTGGCGGGATATGGACAAATTCATTTCCCGTTTCGCAAAACTCTGCGACACTATCGTGGAAAAATATAACCGGAACATCGTCTTTTTGGCAATGCAGATGCCAAACGATATTACCATCAGCGAGAAAGTCCAGAAGAAAATGGAACAGCCCGCTTATATCCTGCGGGGCAGCTACACCCCCAGCGAAGTTATGGGTATCATTTCCACAGCGGACTTTATTCTGAGCATGCGTCTGCATACATTGATTTTTGCAGCAAGACAGCATGTGCCTCTGGTGGGCTTTGTATATGATCCGAAGATCGAATACTATCTGGAAAAACTGGAAATGCCCAGCGGCGGCGATCTGAAGAGCTTCGACATGGAGCATACACTGGGGCTCATCGATGATATTGTGAAAAACAAACAGGCTTATGTGACAAAACTGGAAGAAAAGGCAAAACACCTGAACCAGATGGCTCACCGCAATGAGAAATATCTCATGCGCCTGCTGGAGAAACGGAAATAAGGGGGACAAGGGCAGTTATGAGAAAAATGACACAGATTTTGGATGTGCCTTTTGACGCTTTGACCATGGCAGAGGCTGTGGAAAAGGTTATGGGATTTTTGGCAGACGGCAAGCAGCATTATATCTGCACACCCAACCCGGAAATCGTTATGGAGGCGCAGCAGGACAAAGAGCTGATGAAGATCCTGCGGGAGGCGGATTTGGTAGTGCCTGACGGTATCGGTGTTGTATGGGCAAGCCGTTACAGCGAAATTCTGCTGACAGAAAGAGTGGCAGGCTATGACCTGACACAGAATATTTTCAGCCGCATTGCAGGAAAGAATGAAACCGTATACTTTTTCGGCGGCGCGCCGGGCGTGGTTTCCAATGCCGCAAGACAGATGAAAAAAGTATATCCCGGTCTGAAGATTGTCGGCGGACATAATGGTTATTTTGATGCGGAAGAAGAAAAGAAAATCATTGCAGACATAAAACGTCTTTCTCCGTCCATACTATTGGTAGGACTGGGCGCACCCAAACAGGAAAAATGGATTTACGAACATTTGGAAGAAGTGGGTGCTAAGGTTGCCATTGGCGTTGGCGGCAGTTTCGACGTTATGGCAGGCAATGTGAAACGGGCACCGAAGCTGTTCCGGAAATTGGGTCTGGAATGGTTCTACCGCCTCATCACACAGCCCACCAGATGGCGGCGTATGATGCGTCTGCCGAAATTTGCGCTGACAGTCCTGAGAAAACAGAAAAAGAGATAATCTCGGGAAAAAGGCGGCGAACAGAATATGGAAAAAAAGAAATATGCGGCATATGGTATGCTTTTGGCAGGAACGGCACTGCTGGCCGTAGGTGTTCAGAATTTTCTGGAACCTATGGAATTGGTGGCAGGGGGGATTTCTGGTCTGGGGATGATTCTGGATGATGTGTCCCGCAGGCTGGGCGGCCCTGCTATTCCCCTGTGGCTGGTGAATACAGCCCTGAATGTGCCGCTGTTTCTTTTGGCGTGGTACGCACAGGGAAGGCAGTTTTTGGGAAAGACCATACTGACTTCCCTTTTGTTTTCTGTGATGCTTTATATTGCGTCAAAATTTCCCATGTATCACGGGGATTTGCTGACAGCGGCTGCGTATGGCGGTGTGCTCATGGGAGCGGGGTTGGGATTAGTGCTTCGGGGCGGTGCTACCACAGGTGGCGTGGACTTGGCGGCGGCGTTGCTCCATGACAGCTTTTTTCATCATGTTTCCGTGGCAAGGCTGGTGCTTTTTCTGGATGGCTCCATCATCTTGTTGGGATTGGTGACTTTTGGCCCTACCCATACCCTCTACGCCATTCTTGCAGTGGGCATTATGGAGAAGGTTATGGATCGCGTAGCAGAAGGCGGCAGTGCTGTAAGGGCGGCAGTCATTGTGACGGAAGAAGGAAAGGCAATGGCGGAAGGGCTGTCCACACTGCGGGGCAGAGGTGTTATGTCACTTTTGGATATGGAAAATTGTCCGGAAAAAGGACAAAATGTGCTCTATTGTGTTTTTTCGCAAAAAGACCTTTCTCTGGTCAAAAGTCTTATCATGAATATTGACAGAAAGGCATACTTTCTCTTGTCAGATATGCGGGATGTTTTGGGGGATACGGAATTTCATAAGTAAAAAAGACGAAGCCCAAAAAGCCGGAAAAAAGGCTTTTGGGCATTCCGTGGACAAAAATCAAGACAGTTTAGATAAAAAAGGACTGTGTTTTTTATGAAAAAATAAGGTTGAAAGAGAATTTGTATGTTTTTTTTGCAAATTCTCTTTCTTTTTTCAGCATTTTGTTATAAAATGTATTTAGGCTATTTGAATAACACAGGGCGATACTGTTTTTCGGCACTTTTGACAGGAATCCTGTCTGTTCAAAGGCAGGCAACACATAGGAGAAAAAAATAATTCATTTGAGGTGATAGCGCATGATTTCCAATCAGATTTTACAGAGTACCATTGATGGACTGAAAAACATTACGAGAAAAGAATTGAGCGTCGTGGAAAAGGAAGGCAAGGTCATTGCTACCACGGAAGAAAACATGATTGGACGCCAGATTGATGCGGTGGAAAATTTTGTGGGCTCTCAGGCTGAAAGTCAGTTGATTCTGGGTTATCAGTATTTCAAGATTTATGATAACGGTGTACCCGAATATGTGGTACAGGTAAAAGGCGAAGACGAAGAAGGCTACCGTATCGGTAAGATTGCTGCCTTCCAGATTCAGAGTCTGCTGGTGGCTTATAAAGAAAGATACGACAAAGACAACTTTATCAAAAACCTGCTGCTGGATAACCTGCTGTTGGTAGATATTTACAGCCGCGCGAAAAAACTGCACATTGAAAACAATGTAAGCAGAATCGTATATCTGATCGAAACAAACATCGACAAAGAAATGAATGTTGTGGAAATCGTCAGAGGCATTTTCCCTGCGAAAACAAAAGACTTTGTGACAGCAGTGGATGAACACAGCATCATTCTGGTAAAAGAACTCCGTGACAAAGAAGCGACAGACGAAATCGACCGCATTGCAAAAGTTATCGAAGAAACACTGAACACAGAAACAAACAGCAAAGTTTACATTTCCAGCGGTACTGTTGTAGGCGATCTGAAAGACGTATCCCGTTCTTACAAAGAAGCAAAAATGGCTCTGGAAGTTGGCAAAATCTTTGAAACAGACAAATATATCGTCAACTATGAAAAACTGGGTATCGGCCGTCTGATTTATCAGCTGCCTCTGCCTCTTTGCAGAATGTTCATCAAAGAAGTGCTGCACGGTTTGACCATGGACGATTTCGACGATGAAACACTGGCAACAGTCAACAAATTCTTCGAAAACAACCTGAACGTATCCGAAACTAGCCGTCAGCTGTATATCCACAGAAATACACTGGTATATCGTCTGGATAAACTGCAGAAAATGACAGGTCTGGATCTGAGAAACTTTGATGATGCCATCATCTTCAAGATCACACTGATGGTAAGCAAGTACATGATGTACATGGATAAAATGGCTTATTAAGAGAAGACTTTTAAAAGCAACTTCGCCTTAAGAAAACATTATAAAATCTTATAAAAATTAGAAAGCTGGAATCCTCTGTACAATAAGGATTTCAGCTTTCTTTGTTTTCTTATGAAGATGCCCCTAAATCTTGCCAATCAATGGTGGGAGATTTTTTATGGAAAACATTCATGGATTCTTAAGAATCTGAAGGGGGAATCGGGTTGTTCCCCCTCTTTTTCTGTGCTATAATCGAAACAGCACAAAATGTGCCTTTTACAACTTTAAACAGGGGCGAATGGGTGACCGTCTTTCGGGGAAAACGGAAGGCGGTCTTTTTGCGCTTTTTTGGTAAAAACCGCTGAAATTAACGGAAAATTCATATTTGCCAAAGGTTTTGCCCTTGTGAGGGTACCTGTTTTATGCTATAATTTTATGGTGTTTGGGACGGAAAAAGAGAGATTTGGCTGTTTTTCCGTCAAATTTTGTAAAGAAAGGGAGATACGTTTTGATTCGACTTAACGATGTAACAAAAGTATACCCCAATGGCTCAAAAGGCGTTGAGGGACTGAATTTACATATCAAAAAAGGCGATTTTGTATTTATCGTAGGCTCCAGTGGTTCCGGTAAATCTACTTTAATTAAGCTGCTCTTGAAAGAGCTTGACCCCACTTCCGGGGAAATCATCATCAACCGGGTAAAAACCAATGAGCTTTCCAGACGGCAGATTCCTTATCTGCGCCGTAATCTGGGGGTAGTATTCCAGGATTTCCGTCTGCTGCCTAACAAGACTGTTTATGAAAATGTAGCATTTGCTATGCGAGTTATTGAGGCACCCAGCCGCATCATCCGCAGAAACGTGCCTGCGGTACTGGCGCTGGTAGGTCTGGGACAGAAGGGCAGAAGCTATCCCAACCAGCTTTCCGGTGGGGAACAGCAGAGAACAGCTCTGGCAAGAGCCATCGTAAACAATCCGCCCATTCTGATCTGTGACGAACCTACGGGGAACCTTGACCCGGAAACAGCATGGGGCATTATGCAGCTGTTGGACGACATCAACAAACGCGGCACTACCATCGTTATGGCAACACATGCGAAGGATATCGTAGATGCCATGCAGAAACGCGTGGTTACTTTGAAACGCGGACATATTATCAGAGACATTGAAAAAGGTGGGTATGACGATGAGGCCTAGTACAATCCGATATTTTTTGAAAGAAGGTTTCAGCGGGCTGAAAAAGAATCTGCTGATGACCGTGGCTTCTATCATTGCGGTAGCGGCCTGTATTTCCATCATGTCCTTTTCCTACTGCGTGGTAAGCAATCTGCAGTATATGCTGGATCAGATGGAAGATTCCATTGGGATCTCCGTATTTCTGAAGGGTGACCTGACCAGTGAGGACATCGAAAATATGAAAACGACCATTTCCGGACTGGATCATGTGACGAATGTGACCTATATTTCTCCAGCAGATGCGCTGGATCAGCTGAAAGATCAGTGGGGGGCGGATGAAGATATTTTCATCGGTCTGGATGATACAAACAACCCTCTGTCTCACTCTTTCCAGGTGGAACTGGATCAGATCGAATCTCAGGATGCCGTATTGGCTGAACTGCAGAAAATCGAAGGCGTTGATAAAGTGGAATACGGACAGTCCCTGTCTGAAATGCTCATGAGCGTCAGCAATGTATTCCAGGTGGCTGGTATTCTGGTAATGCTGGTGCTGGGTGTGATTTCCGTCATGATTATCATCAACACCATTCGTATTTCCGTTATGAACCGTCGTGTGGAAATCAACATTATGAAATATGTTGGCGCGACAGACTGGTTCATTCGCTGGCCGTTCATCATCGAAGGGATTATCATTGGTCTGATCGGCGCAGTTTTGCCTATGCTGGTGGGGATGCCCATGTACGGCAAAACCGTAAGTCTGTTCTACAACCATATTCCGTTTGTAGAAAACTTCGTTCGTTTCCGTGTGGTTGGCGATGTATTTTCATTCGTCCTGCCTGCGGCGTTGATTTTTGGCATTTTGCTGGGTGTGGTAGGCAGTGTGACTTCCATCCGTAAGCATTTGCAGGTATAACCAAAACAAAAAATCCCTGTGGTCGAAAATGTGCGTGTGCCATTCGTCCACAGGGTTTTGTATTTTTTGGGATGATATTTCCGGAAGGTACTACATAAGGATAAAAGAAGATAAAACAGCGAGGCGATGACATTGCAGAAAAAAGATTTTTGGAAGGGCTTCGGGGCTGCTCTGGTTTTGATGGCAGTGGTTTATTTTGGAGGACAGTTTTTGGCGCAGATGAATATTGCGCTGCCCTTTGGTATGAGCACCATGGCAAAAATACGCCAGATCGAAAAAACGCTGGATACTTATTATGTAGAGGATTATGACAAAGAACTGGCGGAAGAACTGATGTATACAGGTCTGGCAGCCGGTGTGGGCGATCCTTACACATATTACCTTTCCGCAGACAGTCTGGCGGAACAGATGGAAAAGAACAGCGGACATTTTGTTGGCATTGGTGTAGAGATTTATGCCGGCGATGATGGATACATCGTTGTCAGCAGTGTGACACCGGGAGGCCCTGCGGAAGCGGCAGGCATTCTGGCAGAGGACAAAATCACAGAAGTGGATGGAGAAAGCATCACTGGCAAGACAGCAGCAGATGTTTCCGCATTGGTAAAAGGGGAAGCTGGCACGGATGTGACATTGACCATTTTCCGGGAAAGCACAGGTGAAGTGCTGGAAAAAACAGTGACTAGACAGGATATTCAAGTGAAAACTGTTTCCTGGCGTATGATGGATGACAATATTGGGTATATTGCTATCACGAACTTCCGGGAAAATACATACAGTCAGTTCAAAGAAGCTCTGGATATGCTGGAAGCGGAAGGCATGGAAAAACTGGTGCTGGATCTGCGGAACAACACCGGCGGTCTGGTGAAATCCGCTCATGAAATCGGTGAGGAACTGCTGCCGGAAGGCATTATGGTTTACACCATGGATAAGGATGGAAACAGAGAGGATACTCTTTGTGATGATGTTTACAATGATGTGCCTTTGGTGGTACTGGTCAATGGAAACAGCGCCAGTGCAGCGGAAATTTTGGCAGGTGCCATCCAGGATACAGGCAGAGGTCAGCTCATTGGCACAACTACTTTTGGGAAAGGTCTGGTGCAGCGGCTCTTTACACTGCCAGATGGTTCCGGATTGAATGTGACCATTCAGAAATACTATACACCTAACGGCACCTCCATCCATGGTGTAGGGATTACACCGGATTATGAGGTGGAACTTCCAGAGGAATATGCGCAGCAGACAAACATTCCCGCAGAGGCAGATACACAGCTGCAAAAAGCTGTGGAAGTTTTGTCGGAAAAAAACATATAATATTGTAAAAAAACAGATTTTTTCGGAAAAACGGCTTTTCAACAGGCTTTGTTTTCGGTATACTGATAAGAAGAGTATGAGCAGATAGACGAAGGAGAAACGATATGTTAGACTTTATGAGTTTTGGCGAGAATATCGGGATCGACCTGGGGACGGCAACGGTTTTGGTTTATATCAAGGGACAGGGCATCGTCATTCGGGAACCTTCCGTGGTAGCCATTGACAAAGACAGCAATTCCATTCTTGCGGTGGGTGAAGAGGCAAGACGTATGCTGGGCAGAACGCCAGGCAATATCGTTGCCATTCGTCCTTTGCGCGAAGGTGTTATTTCCAATTATGATGTAACAGAAAAAATGCTGCAGTATTTCATTGAAAAAGCATTGGGCAAACGTTCTTTTGTGAAGCCCACCATTGCGGTTTGTGTACCCAGCAGCGTAACAGAAGTAGAAAAGCGTGCCGTTGAGGACGCTACCAGACAGGCAGGCGCAAGACGCGTGCATATTATTGAAGAACCCATTGCGGCAGCCATTGGTTCCGGTATTGATATTTCCAGAGCATGCGGCAGCATGGTAGTAGACATTGGCGGCGGTACCACAGACATTGCGGTTATTTCCCTGGGTGGCACTGTTGTAAGTTATTCCTTGAAGATTGCGGGGGATAACTTTGATGACGCCATCATTCGCTACATGCGCAAAAAACATAACGTGCTTATTGGGGAACGGACAGCGGAAGAACTGAAGATCAAGATTGGTACCGCTTTTGAAAGAACCATGCCAGTGACACTGGATGTTCGCGGCAGAAACTTGATTACCGGTCTGCCCAAGAATATCACCGTAACCAGCGACGAAATGCTGGAAGCGCTGGAAGAATCTGTGGAAGCCATTGCAGAAGCAGTTCACAGTGTATTGGAAAAAACCCCTCCCGAATTGGCAGCGGATATTTATGAAAGAGGTATTGTTATGACTGGCGGCGGCAGCCTGCTGTATGGTCTGGATAAACTGATCCAGAGCAGAACCGGTATCCATGCCATGGTGGCAGAGGATGCAGTCAGCTGCGTAGCCATCGGTACTGGCAGATATATTGAATTTATGTCCGATAACGGCCCTGATGATGAACGTCCCGGCGTTCTTTCCGGTCTGCTGGACAAATTTAAAAAGAAATGATACCAAAACAGACATATTTCAGACGAGATATGTCTGTTTTCTTTTTGTAAAAGAGAAGGGCTGGATAGGTCTTTTCCCACAGGAAAAATAGGCTTTGTGCACATTGTTTGATTTCATCAGAAAAATCATTGTTAAAACTATGCCAAAATTTACGGAATTTCCAAAGATGACGAAAAAAAAAGAGAAAACGTTTTTTTGCATAATTTTTTACTGGAAATTTTGTGGAAAAATAAAGACAATTCTTCAAAAAAATGCTACACATCCATAAAAAGTGTGCTATAATAAGAGACGTAAGAGAGTCAAAATACTTTCCGGGTTTGTTAAAAACGTTGGAAAGTAGTGACTTTTTCATCTTCACTGTTTCTTATTGAGAAACAAAAAAGCGGACTTTCCGCAAAAACTCAGTTAAAGAAAAGACAAAATGTAGGAGGTCATTGAGTTATGAACGCTTATATCGAACGTGTAATTGAACAGGTTAAAAAACGTGACGCACATGAACCTGAATTCATCCAGACAGTAGAAGAAGTATTCTCTTCTATCGAAAAAGAAGTAGAACAGCATCCCGAATATGAAAAAATGGGTCTGCTGGAAAGACTGGTTGAACCTGAAAGACAGATCTCTTTCAGAGTAACATGGGTTGACGATGCTGGTAAAGTACAGGTTAACCGTGGTTTCAGAGTACAGTTCAACTCCGCTATCGGTCCTTACAAAGGTGGTCTGAGATTCCATCCCACAGTATACTCTGGCGTAGTTAAATTCCTGGGCTTTGAACAGATCTTCAAAAACTCCCTGACTGGTCTGCCTATCGGCGGCGGCAAAGGTGGTTCCGACTTCGATCCCACAGGCAAATCCGATATGGAAATCATGAGATTCTGCCAGGCATTCATGACAGAACTGTACAGACACATTGGTCCCGACGTTGACGTTCCCGCTGGTGACATCGGTGTTGGCGGCAGAGAAATCGGCTTCCTGTATGGTCAGTATAAGAGAATTAAAGGCTGCTGGGAAAATGGTGTCCTGACTGGTAAAGGTCTGGAATACGGCGGTTCCCTGTTCAGACCTGAAGCAACAGGCTACGGCGCTACATACTATGTAAACGAAGTTCTGAAACATGAAGGCGACACATTCGAAGGCAAAACAGTTGCTATGTCCGGTTTCGGTAACGTTGCTTGGGGTATCGCAATGAAAGTTGCTCAGCTGGGTGGTAAAGTTGTTACACTGTCCGGTCCTGACGGCTACTGCTACGATCCCGATGGTATCACAACAGAAGAAAAATTCAACTACATGCTGGAAATGAGAAACTCCGGCAGAAACCGTGCTCAGGACTATGCTGACAAATTCGGCGTTGAATTCTTCCCTAAACAGAAACCTTGGGGCCAGAAAGTTGATATCTGCATGCCCGCTGCATACCAGAACGAATTGGATGTAGCTGAAATCGAACAGATCATCGCTAACGGCACAAAATACTACATCGAAGTTGCTAACATGCCTACAACAAACGCAGGTCTGGCAAGAGCTATGGCTGAACCCAGCATGATCGTTGCTCCTTCCAAAGCAGTTAACGCTGGTGGTGTAGCAGTTTCCGCTCTGGAAATGGCTCAGAACTCCATGAGATACAGCTGGGACGGCGCTGAAGTTGACGCTAAACTGGTTGGCATCATGAAAAACATCCATGCAATGTCCGTTGAAGCAGCAGAAGCAGCTGGTCTGGGTTACAACCTGGTAGCTGGTGCTAACATCGCAGGCTTCAAGAAAGTTGCAGCTGCTATGATGGCTCAGGGTCTGGTATAATTCGAACAGAATATATCATACACAATGGCTTAAAAACCAATTCCCCGAAGGGTTTATCCCTTCGGGGTTTTTTTATGTAAAAAAATTTTTTATTTTTTTTTGCTTTTTTTCAGACTTTTTCAAGGGATGAATCGTCTATATAACAGAAAGGCAAACAAGCGCAGGCGATGGAGGTATGAAGTATGAGCCAAAATCAAAAAGAAGCGTTGGCTGCGTACCTGATAGCCAACCAAGAAAAATTTTACCGCCTTGCTTTTTCATATGTACGCAGTCAGGAAGCCGCGTTGGATATTGTGCAGAACGCAGTGGTGAAAGGACTGGAACATGCGGAAAGCATTCGGGAAATGGCATATATCAAGACTTGGTTCTATCGGATCTTAGTGAACGAAAGTCTTTCTTATATGAAAAAATATGGACGGGAAGTACCCTTGGAACCAGAACAGATGCGGGAAATCACTGATAGCTCAAAGGAGGAATGGCAGGAAGAGAGTGAAATGTACCAAGCGGTCATGGGGCTGCCGGAAGAGATGAAAACGGTGGTTGTGCTGCGGTTTTATGAGGACATGACATTAGCAGAGATCGTTGAGGTAACAGGCATCAGCCTGAGCCAAGTGAAATATCGGCTGTACACTGGACTGGAAAAACTGCGGCAGCAATGTTATGGGGAGGTGGCAACATGAAAGCAAAAGATTTGGAGGAACGGCTGCTGGATACCAAAAAGATTTATGAGCAGATTGAGATTCCGGCCGAATTAAACGAGAGAATGCGGCTGGCATTAGGAGAGATGAGCAAAGTAACAGAAGATAAAGAAGAGAAGCCAGAAGTGACCCAGACAAGACGAGATGAGAAAAGGGTGAGTCATATGAAGAGAAGATGGAATTGGAAAAAAACAACAGGTTTGGTAGCAGCATGTGCAGTATTTTGCTTTACGGCTGGATTGAACATCAGCCCCACATTTGCCACCGATATGCAGGCAAATCCCGTTTTGGGCGGCATTTCCCGTGTACTCACATTCCGCAGCTATGAAATATCCGATGGGGATAAGACCATTTCCACAGAAATTCCACAGGTGGATGGTGCGGAAGAAGGATATTCCAAAGATGTCAATGAGCAGATCCAGAAGATCGTAGCGGACTACGAAGCAAAGGCCGCAGAAGACATTGAAGCGTATAAAGAAGCTTTTCTGGCAACAGGCGGCACAGAAGAAGAGTTTGAGGCAAAGAATATCAAAGTCAATGTGGATTATGAAGTGAAGTGCGAAACAGAAGATACACTTTCTCTGGTATTGACCGGATATGAGGACTGGAACGCATCCACAGTGGTGACAGAATACTACAACATCAATCTGAAAGACAACAGCGAAATCACACTGGAAGATCTGCTGGGCCCTGATTATATCAACATTGCTAATGAAAGTATCAAGGCGCAGATCGCCTCAGATAGCAGCGGACTGTATTTCGATGAAGAAATGGGCGGTTTTACCACCATTACACCGGAAACAAACTTCTATATCAACGAAGCTGGCAATCTTGTCATCGTTTTCCAGAAATACGAAATTGCGGCAGGTGCAGCAGGTATACCGGAATTTGAAATCACAAAATAAATTTCCAGAATGAAAAGAATAGGGCGGTATAGGAAGAGTTTAGAAATAGAAAGATCAGAGGAAAGGTGAGTGAGATGAAAAAATATTGGAATTGGAAAAAAACAACTGGTTTGATGATGGCATGTGCAGTAATTTGCGGCACAACAGGCATTGCATTAGCAGAAGAAAAACAGGATGACAAGGCTTCTGCTGTGGAAACAGTGCGCACCTATGAAGGTGATGAGGGTGACATGACACTGCGCATCAATGTACCACAGGTAATGGGGAAAGAAGGATATGTAGCGGAAATCAATGATAAGGTTTTGGACTTGACGACAGATTACGAAGCAAGAGCTGACTGGGAAGTTGCCCAGTATAAAGATGCCTTTTTGGCAACAGGCGGCACGGAAAAAGAATTTGCGGATAAGGACATTCAGGTGTATGTGGACTATGATGTGAAATCTGAAACAAAAGATCAGGTATCTTTTGTCCTGAAAGCATATAATAATATGGTCAGCGCTGATTACATTTATGAATGCTTCAATGTGGATCTGAAAGACAACAGCGAAATCACACTGGAAGAACTGCTGGGGCCTGATTATATCGACATTGCCAACGAAAGCATCAAAAAACAGATCGCCGCAGACGACAGCGGACTGTACTTCGATGAAGAAATGGGCGGTTTTACCACCATTACACCGGAAACAAAATTTTATATCAATGAAGCAGGCAATCCCGTCATTGTTTTCCAGAAATATGAAATCGCAGCAGGTGCGGCAGGTATGCCGGAATTTGAAATCGTAAAATAACGGATTTTGGTTGCAACGCGCAGAGAAGCAGAAAGATCGTTTCTCTGCGCTTTTGCAAAACAAAAAAATATCTTAAGGATTTACAAGAAAATCTTACAAAAGAAGTGCATCTGTGTACAAAAGTATTTTCTTTGCTATAATGAAAAAAAGAAAGGAAATATAGCATCGGGGCATCAGTCTGAGAGATTAGATGAGAGTTGCAGTAGCGAGGTAAAAGGAGGATGTTACTATGAAGAAGATGAGAAACATTTTTGCAGCAGCAATGGTGCTGGTAATGGCTGCGACGATGACAGGCTGTACGACACAGCAGGCTCCAGAAACAGAACAGACAAATACGGCGCAGACAGAAGAACCAAACATGCGTACAGTATTGCAGCTGGGCGCTTCCCGGTATGAAGTTTCTTTCCGCGTTCCTTCTGACTTGGCAGAATATTTGAGTTTGAACACATTCCCGGAGGACACTGCGGCAGCTAATATTCTCTTTACCAAAGGCGATCAGGATGGGAATATTGGGAGATTGGTGATTTATGACGCGGCCGAATATGATGCCATGAAAAATGAAAACCTGCCACTGGAAACCGAAATGCTGCGGGATGAGGAAAACGGCGTTGTCCTTGCCTATAATGGGCCACAGGATTCCGTTTTTGAACCAGGTACAGAAGAAGCAAATCTGGTGCAGCAGTATCAGAATGCAGCACAGGATACTCTGGGCAGTCTGAAATTGGAAAAAATCAGTGGTCTGCCGGCAGAACCAAACATGGATACCGTATTGCAGCTGGGTGAACAGCGTTACGCTATCTCCTTCAGTGTACCGGATAATCTGGTGGAATATCTGAGTTTTGAACCATATTCCGAATATGACAACACTGCAACCATCCAGTTCAAAAAAGGCGATAAGGTAGGCAACATTGGCAGTATTGTACTGTATACCACCAGTGAATATGATGATCTGAAAACCCAGGAAGTACCTCTGGAAACAGAAGTGCTGCGGGATGAAGAAAACAGCTATGTACTGGCTTATGGCGGCATGCAGGATTCTGTATTTGAGCCGGGCACAGAAGAAGCGGATCTGGTATTGCAGTATCATAACGCAGTAGCGGATGTACTGAAGACCATCAAAGTGGAAAAAAGTGCCTGATGGGAATGAATGAGAAAGCAAGTGTATAGAACATCTTATAAAATTGGACTTTAAATAAAAAAAGAGCACGGAATCAATGGAATTTGATTTCGTGCTTATTTTTTGGGAAACAAAAAAAGTGAGTTTGCACTCACTTTTTTTATAGTTGAAATTATTCAGCTTTGATTGCGCCTGTAGGGCAAGCACCAGCACATGTACCGCAGTCGATACATTCAGCAGCGTTGATTTCGTAAACGCCACCAGCTTCGTGGATGCAACCTGTAGGACATTCGCCAGCGCAAGCGCCGCAACCGATACATTCGGGTCCGATTTTGTGAGCCATTGGATACACCTCCTTTATCATTCTACAAACCTATTTTATATCAAAAGTTCGTATTGTGCAAGGAATATTTGCGAAATTTGGTATAAAAATAGATGCATCAGGAAACAAAGAGGCGGGATATACCGGAAAATGGGCATTTGCAGCAAAAAATCATTTGATATAATTTTTTAGTATCTGGGTTTATCCGTACAAAAGTCAGTCCAGACGGCCTTCTTTGGCCAATGCAGCGTCTTGTGCTTCCAGATCACGTTTGAAGATTTGATATTCCTTGGCGGAGTCTCGGATATCTGCATACTCTGCATCGGTGATGGGACGAACAACCCGAGCAGGGAACCCATAGACCATACTGCCGGGAGGTACGATCATATTACGGCGGATGAGCGCTCCGGCACCGATGAAACTGTTTTCTCCGATAACTGCGCCATCCTGTACAATGGCTCCCATACCTACCAGTACGTTATCGCAGATGGTACAAGCGTGGATAATGGCATTGTGCCCAATGGTGACGCCGCTTCCAATATGAACATCCTTGTCCCATTCAATATGGATGGTACTGTTTTCCTGTAAATTGGTATTATCTCCGATGGTTACCTGGTGGTGTTCGGCGCGGATCACTACGCCGGGATAGGCGATGACATTTTCGCCCATGATCACATTGCCAATGATGGTGGCGGTGGGGAAGATATAACAGGAATCTGGTATTTGTGGTGTATGGTTTTGAAACTTGCGAATCATGAAAAATCCTCCGGTTCTTTATAGATTGATACTTTTATCATATCAGAAAAAAACGGCTTGACAAGTGGGAACAAAGGGCATACAATCATTTTGCAACTGAATTGCATTTAGAATGGAGAGGAGATGCCATATGAAAAAGATTTTGGCTTTTTGTTTGGCTGCGGCAATGATTTTAGGCGGCTGCGGCAAAGGAACTGAAAATACATCGGGAGAAACAGCACAGGCAGACGGTTTGACTGTTGTGACCAGCTTTTATCCTGTTTATCTGTTGGCGGCAAATGTGACAGATGGTGTGGAAGGCGTGACGCTGAAAAATATGACACAGCCTCAGACAGGCTGCCTCCACGACTACGAATTGACAACAGAAGATATGAAAACACTGGAAGGTGCAGATGTGCTGTTCATCAACGGTCTGGGCATGGAAAGCTTTATGGATAAGGTTATGGGACAGTATCCCGACCTGTTTATTGTAGATACATCTACTGGTTCTGTGACACTGGCAGGCGACGATCATGGTCATGCCCATGAAGGGGAAGAAGATGGCGAAGAAGAAGTGAACGCACACATCTGGCTGAATCCTTCCAATGGGGTGAAGCAGGCAGAAGTGATTTGTGACGCTCTTTCTCAGGCAGACCCTGCTAATGCAGACAAGTATGCGGCAAACACTGCTACTTTCGCAGAAAGCATGGAAAGCGTTATTGCACAGGCGGAAGCCATCAATGCGGCACCTGGCATAGAAGTGGCAGTATTCCATGAAGGGTTCCCTTATCTGACAGATCTGTGTGGTCTGGAAGTAGGCGTTGGCATTTATGCTGACGAAAACGAAGAACCTTCCGCAAAAGAAATGGCAGAAGCGGCAGAAGAAATCAAAGAGGACGGCATTAAACTGCTGTTGGCGGCAGATGATGCAGGTATGAAATATGCGGAAACACTGGCGGCGGAAACAGGGGCAACGGTGGTAGAACTGAATCCCATCACTTCCGGCGAGCTGAACAAAGACGTATATCGTCTGGGAATGGAACGGAATTTGCAGATTTTGACAGAGGCATTGTCATAAGATACGAAAGAAGGAACGAACATGCAGACACACAACAGCTGTGGGCTATGCAGCATTACCTTAAAAGACATACAGGTAGTCAGCGGACAGGACACCCTGTTGGACAACATCAATTTGCAGTTTCACTGCGGGGAGCTGACAGCTCTTATCGGGAAAAATGGCGCAGGCAAAACTACATTATTAAAAGCCATTTTGGGAGAGCGACCTTATAAAGGAGAAATCTCCTATCAAGATCACCACGGAGCAAAGATCATACAGCCGAAAATTGGCTATGTGCCTCAGCAGATGGATTTTGACCGTTCTACGCCTGTAAGCGTTTCAGACTTTATGGCAGCGGCAAGAGGTAAAAGCCCTGTATGGTGGAAAATCGGAAAAAGTGAAAAGAAACAGATACAGGAAATGCTGGAAGATATGAACTGCGCTTATCTGGCAGACAGAAGACTAGGTGCGCTCAGCGGCGGGGAACTGCAAAGGGTTCTGCTGGCGCTGGCAACCAATCCTGTACCGGATCTGCTCATTCTGGACGAACCTGTTTCCGGTGTGGATATGGCAGGGTTGGATTTGTTTTACCATCGGGTGACAGAATTGCGGGATAAATACCACATGGCCATCCTGCTGGTTTCTCATGACTTGAGCCTGATTCGTCGGTATGCGGATAAAGTCGTTCTGCTGGACAAAACAGTCATTGCACAGGGGGATGCCGACGAGGTATATGCCACAGACGCATTCCGCAGTGTGTTTGGTTATCTGGAAAAAGAGGAGGGGGAAGTATGAGCGTCATTTATGGATTTCTGGAAAGCCTTCCTCTTTCCATGTTTCAATATGATTTTATGAAAAATGCCTTTTTGGCGGCAGTGCTTATCGCTCCGCTTTTTGCCCTGCTGGGTACCATGGCGGTAAACAACAAAATGGCATTTTTCTCCGATGCTCTTGGACACAGTGCTTTTACGGGTATTGGTCTGGGGGTGCTTTTAGGACTGGATAATCCCATTCTTGCTATGCTGGCATTCGGGATTTTCCTGAGTCTGGTTATTACAAAGGTGAAAGCGGCCAATATGGCTTCTTCCGATACCATTATCAGTGTGTTTTCCTCATCTGCTATGGCGCTGGGTATCGTGATTCTGTCAGGACATGGTGGATTTTCCAAATACTCCGCTTATCTGGTGGGGGATATCCTGACCGTGAGCCAGACAGATCTGCTGGTACTGTTGTTGATACTCATTGGGGTATATGTGCTTTGGGCAGTGTTTTATAATCAGCTGCTTTTGCTGAGCATCAACCGTTCTCTGGCTGCCAGCCGTGGCGTAAGGGTAGTGTTGATGGAAAACATCTTTGTTATCATGGTAGCTGTGGCGGTTATGGTATCCATTCGCGCCATCGGTATTCTGATGATTAACTCCCTGCTGATTTTGCCTGCGGCTGCCGCAAGAAACGTGACACGCAGCGCAAGAGGATATCACTGGCTGACTACGGGATTTGGTTTGGTATCTGCACTGGCGGGCTTGACCATTTCTTATTACGGAGATACTTCCGCAGGGGCGACCATGGTACTGACGGCGGCAGTGCTGTTTTTGATTACATATCCCCTTGGGAAATACAGGAAATAAAAAGCTGCGTTCTTGCAATTTGACGCAAAATATGATATGCTGTTTTTTAGCGTTTTAGAGAGAATTTTGTAGAAAGAAGGAGAAAACATGCATATCACATATGAACCCAAGGGCATCTGTGCCAGAAAAGTGGAATTTGATATTGAAGATGGCGTTGTGAAAAACATTTCTTTCCTGGGCGGCTGTGACGGCAACCACAAAGGTCTGGCTGCACTGGCAGAAGGCATGTCACCGGAAGAAGCTGCAAAAAGAATGCGCGGCATCACCTGCGGCCCCAGAGATACCAGCTGTCCTGACCAGCTTGCCATCGCTCTGGAAGAATTTTTGAAAAATCAGTAAAAATAAAAGTAAGTTTTATATCGTTCTAAGAACGCGGAAGGGTTTGGGGAACGAAGGGTTCTCCAATTTTCATCCGCAGTCGGAATTCATTTCCGACGAGGAAAAGACAAAGTTTTTATGGAACTTTGTCTTTATACATCTGCTTGTTCATCAAAGCCTTGAATGAAATGAGGCTTTGATGATAGGGGATCGACTTTTCGATACCCTAAAAATTTGCCAAATTTTGAGAAAACGGCAGAAAATCAATGTTTTTTCGAAATTTATGGTTGACAGCAAAAAGGACTTGTGATATTCTGTTAGGGAAAAGGACGCAAGTCTTTTTTTTATGCAAAAAAGTGAAAATCATCAAATGGAGGTGGAAGTCTTGAGAACACGGATTACCTTAGCTTGTACTGAGTGCAAACAGAGAAATTACAGCACAACCAAAGACAAGAGAGTTATGCCTGACAGAATGGAAATCAAAAAGTATTGTAAGTTCTGCAAAGCCCATACATTACACAAGGAAACGAAGTAATTGAGGCTACTCCCAAAAAGGAAGTGAAGCGTATGGAAGAAAAGAACATGACAAGCCCAAATGAAACGAAGGAAGTTAAGAAAGTAACGCCGAAGCAGCCCAAACACAGCGACGGCAAAGAACGTGACGGCTTTGCGGATTACAAGGCTGAGTTCAAAAAGATCGTTTGGCCCGGCCGCGCGGATATCGTGAAAAGCACGGCAACGGTCATCGTAACATCCTTGATTGTGGGTGTCATCATTACTTGCATGGATACGGTATTTTCCGCAGGGTATGACACGCTGATCAATCTTTTAGGTTAAGGAAACGACGAGAAAAAGGATGGTTGTATGTCTGAAGAAATCAACAAGCCGGAAGAAATGAACACAAACACATCTGCCGAATCCAAGTGGTATGTTGTGCATACCTATTCCGGTTATGAAAACAAGGTAAAGGCGAATATCGAGAAAACCGTGGAAAACAGAGGTATGCAGCATCTCATCCATGAGGTGAGCGTGCCTTTGCAGGATGTTGTGGAAATCAAAGACGGTCAGAAAAAGACTGTACAGCGCAAAGTGTTCCCCGGCTATGTACTTCTGAAGATGATCATGACAGATGAAACATGGTACATCGTCAGAAATACCAGAGGGGTAACAAGCTTTGTAGGCCCCGGCTCCAAACCCGTACCACTGACAGACGCGGAAGTATATGCCATGGGCATTGGCGGCGAAGTGGAAAACCTGAACGTAGAACTGGGTGATTCCGTTCGCGTTGCCAGCGGTCCTTTCGCAAACTCCGTTGGTGTGATTCAGGAAATCAACACAAACAAACGGACGGTGGTCGTAAGTCTTTCCATCTTTGGCAGAGAAACACCGGTAGAACTTGATTTCGCTCAGATTGACAAGATTTAACAGTTGACAGAAGAAGGCGGCTTATGTCGCCGGTGGGAGGGAAAATCCCCGCTAATTACCACATTTATAGGAGGTGCCACTCATGGCAAAAAAAGTAACAGGTTATATCAAATTGCAGATTCCCGCAGCGAAAGCAACTCCCGCTCCTCCTGTTGGTCCCGCTCTGGGTCAGCATGGTGTGAACATCATGGGTTTCTGTAAAGAATTCAATGAAAAAACAGCTTCTCAGGCAGGTCTGATCATTCCTGTTGTTATCACAGTTTACCAGGACAGAAGCTATACATTTATTACAAAGACACCCCCCGCAGCAGTTCTGCTGAAAAAAGCAGCTGGTATCGAATCCGGTTCCGGTGTGCCTAACAAAACAAAAGTTGCAAAAGTTCCCAAGGCAGAAGTAATGAAAATTGCTGAACTGAAAATGCCCGACCTGAACGCAGCTAACGTTGAAGCAGCATACAGCATGATCTGCGGTACAGCAAGAAGTATGGGTATCGTTGTAGAAGAATAAGACAAGACAGACGGCATTAGCCGGTACAGTGGGAGGGAATTCTCCCGATATTACCACATAAGGAGGTCACGAAAGTGAAAAGAGGAAAAAAATATGTTGAAGCTGCGAAACTGGTAGACAGAGCAGCTCTCTATGATACAACAGAAGCTATTGATCTGGTGCAGAAAACTTCCACAACAAAGTTTGACGCAACAGTAGAAGCACATATTCGTTTGGGCGTTGACAGCAGACATGCTGATCAGCAGGTTCGTGGTGCAGTAGTTCTTCCCCACGGCACAGGTAAAACAGTTCGTGTATTGGTATTCGCAAAAGGCGACAAAGCTGAAGAAGCTCTGGCAGCTGGTGCGGATTTCGTAGGAGCAGAGGATCTGATCCCCAAAATCCAGAATGAAAACTGGTTCGGTTTTGACGTTGCAGTAGCAACCCCCGACATGATGGGCGTTGTTGGTCGTCTGGGTCGTGTACTGGGTCCCAAAGGCTTGATGCCTAACCCCAAAGCTGGTACAGTTACAATGGACGTAACAAAAGCAATCAACGACATCAAAGCTGGTAAAATCGAATACCGTCTGGATAAAACAAACATCATCCATGTTCCCGTAGGTAAGGTATCTTTCGGTTCCGAGAAGTTGACAGAAAACTTCCAGACTCTGATGAGTGCAATTATAAAAGCAAAACCCGCTGCTGCTAAAGGTCAGTACCTGAAGAGCGTTGTACTGACAACAACAATGGGTCCCGGCGTGAAAGTAAACGCTGCAAAAATTTCTGAATAATCTCTAAGAGGTTATTGACAACAGCTTGACTTTGGTGTATACTAAATAAGTTGAAACGAGAAAAATCTCATATTGCCCGTAGACAGCAGGTGCCTCGTGCGTAAATCCTGCCGAGGAATTTGCTTGTTTTTAGAGCGTATATTAAGCCTCTTTGTCTATGTGCAAAGAGGCTTTTTCATCATATTGATTACTTCGAGGAGGTGTAAACATGGCAAAGATTGAACAGAAACAAGTTATTGTTAATGAAATCAAAGAAAAACTGGAAAAGGCTACTTCCGTTGTTATGGTTGACGCAAGAGGCCTGACAGTAGAACAGGATACTGCTCTGAGAAAACAGCTGAGAGAAGCTGGCGTGGATTACAAAGTATACAAAAACACAATGGTTCACTTCGCAATCCAGGGTACACAGTTCGAAGGTCTGGACGCATATCTGTCCGGCCCCAGCACATTCGCATTCTCTTATGAAGATGCAGCTGCTGGTGCAAGCATCATCAACAAAGTTGCAAAAGATGTTAAAGAACTGGAATTCAAAGCAGGTGTAGTTGAAGGCGTTCTGTATGACGCAGCCGGCATGAAAGTAATCGCTGACATCCCTTCCAGAGATGTACTGCTTTCCAAACTGCTGGGCAGCTTCAAATCCCCTATGTCTTCCTTCGCTCGCGTTATCGATCAGATCGCGAAAAAAGGCGAAAGCGCAGCAGAATAATTCTGTGGGCGGCTGCTTAAGGGCAGTATAAATTAATAGAATCATATGAAAAATACTGAATCATACGAAAAATAATCGGAGGTGCTTTAAAATGGCAAAATTGACAATCGAAGAAATCATTGCAGCTGTAAAAGAACTGACAGTAATCGAACTGAACGATCTGGTTAAAGCAGCAGAAGAAGAATTTGGTGTATCCGCAGCAGCTGGTGTTGCAGTAGTAGCTGGTCCCGCAGCAGGCGGCGCAGCTGAAGAAAAAACAGAATTCGACGTAGAACTGACAGAAGTTGGTTCCGAAAAAATCAAAGTTATCAAAGTTGTTCGTGAAGTAACAGGCCTGGGCCTGAAAGAAGCGAAAGAACTGGTTGACGGCGCTCCTAAGATGCTGAAAGAACAGGCTTCCAAAGAAGAAGCTGACGGCATCAAAGCTAAACTGGAAGAAGTAGGCGCTAAAGTTACTCTGAAGTAATTTAAAACCGAATTTCCAAAAGGACATTCTCAAAAGAGGATGTCCTTTTTTTATGTCTTAAAATGTGAATGGTGCGCTATTTTTTTGCGGAATCGTTGAAGAAGGCTCCGTTGTGAGGTGGACGGTTTTCTGGTATGCTGGTTGCAGCAGGGATCTTTGCAATTGAGAAAAAGGAGATGACAGGATGATGTTGGGAAAAGTCATTCGGAAATATAGAAAAGAACGGAATTTCACACAGGAAGAAATGGCAGAACGGCTAGGCGTGACGGCATCCGCGGTGAATAAATGGGAAAGGGAGGTCACTTGCCCTGATATCGCCCTACTTGCACCTATTGCCAGATTGCTGGAGATTTCCACAGATACCCTTTTGTCTTATCGAGAAAATTTGACGCCCAAGGAAATCAAGGAACTGATGGAAAAGACGCAGAAAATGCTGAAAGAAACAGGTTATGGAGAGGCTTTTGGGTGGGCAAGAAAACAAATGGAACAGTATCCCAATTGTGAAGAATTAGTCTTGAATATGGCGGCCTGTTTTGAAGCATACGCTATCACCCATGAGGTGCCAGAGGCAGAAAAACGAGAGAGGGAAATTTGCGCCTTATATCAGCGGCTGCTGGAGAGTTCAGAAGAAAGTATTCGTATGCAGGCAGCCAGTGGATTGGTGGGATATTACAGACGAAAAGGACAATTTAAAGAAGCAGGAACTTATTTGCAGTATTTTTCCATACAAAATCCAGAACGGAAGCGTATGCAGGCACAGATTTATGGAGAAACAGGACGCATCAAGGAGGCATTCAAAGCTTATGAAGAATTGCTCTTTGCGGATTATCAGCGGATCAGTGCCATCCTCCATGGGATGTATCAGCTGGCACGGAAAGAAAATGACAGGAAACAGGCACGAAAACTGGTGGAAAAACAGGGAGAACTGGCTCGGTGCTTCGAAATGGGAAAATTTTATGAGATAGTCCCGCAATTGGATTTGGCGGTGTTGGAACAAAACCAAGAACTGGCGCTGGACACCATGGAAAAGGTACTGTCCAGTGTGGAGGAAATAGGTGGTTTTCGGCAGGCGTGGCTATACAAGCACATGACATTTCAGGAAATGCAGCCTGAGTTATTGGAAAATATGAAAAAACAACTTTTACAGTCTTTTGCCAATGAGGAAACTTATGGTTTTTTGAAAGAGGCGCCTCGATGGCAGGCTTTATGTGGGAATCAGGCTGAAAACTGTGGAACAAGTGGAAAAGCAGGGGAAAAATAAAAAAATCTGTGGATAATATGTATGAAATTAAAAACATGATGTGGATAAGTATCAATAGATAAACATAGAAAAACTGTCAGATTCCAGACAAGATGGAACTGGCAGTTTTTTAGTCGAAATAAAACAAATCTTCAAATTTTTTGTCTAATGCAATACAGAGAATCAAAGCCAGTTTTGCCGTGGGGTTAAACTGCCCCGTTTCGATGGAACTGATGGTGTTTCGGGAAACGCCAACCATTTCTGCTAACTGGCTTTGAGATAAGTTTTGCTCCGCTCGCGCTTCTTTTAAGCGGTTGCGGAGAATGAGTTCATTTTTTGGTTCTTTTTCTTTTGGCATATCAAATGATCTCCATTCCATGATTTAAGATATTGACAAATGTGATGATGGCAATACAAAGGGCGATCAGCACAAAGAGGATGTCTTTTATTTTTCTATGGCTGCGGAATTTCTGGAAAGAACGACCGCAAAAGGTAATGGCAAAACAAAACAGAAAGGCGCGGTAATCGCTGTAAGCTTTGCCTGTGAAATGAAATTGGAGGAAAAAGACCAATGCGGCAATGCCACTGTAAATGAGAATGGCAAGGTAGGCATTGGCATAGGCTTTTTTGTCCACATAATAGGAAAATTCATCAAAGATGTAGTTTTCTTTTTGACTGCGGCATAAGATTTCTTTTTTATCCATGGGACGATCTCCTTTCTAGGCAACGAAAATTTGCAGCATGGGACGGATGAAGATGGTTCCCAATACGCTCATAAGGCAGCCTGCAATTCCCAGTACCAGATACAGCTTCTTTTTCAGATAATAGCCTTGGGTGAGAAGGACAGTACTATGACCCAGAAACCAGCAGGAGATGAGAGCCAAGAAGAATTCTCCATTCAAATCCTGTTTCGTTATTTCGAAAATAAAAAAGATCAGAAAGTAGGACAGCCATAAACAGCGAAAACCAAAGATTCTGCTTTTTTGTACAAGGCTTTGTTCCCGTTCGTCACCGGCAGCGTTTTCCGCGCGGCTGCGTGCAAGGATTTCCTTTTTATCCATTTAGATTCCCCCTAAATATTCCATGATGTTTGCGACACAAAGTACGGCGGCAGCCAAAGACATGATGCCATGATAGGCTTTGTGATGACGATAGAAGAGAAGGAAGTATCTTCCCACGATGCTTGCCCAGAATATTGCCAGAAATCCATCAGCTGACAGACCTTTTACATAATTGACAGTTGTCAGAATCAGTGTGACAGCCAGCATGAAAATCAGACTGAAAGTATCGCTTTCTAATCGAATTTGCTTTTCTCGTTCATCCCCCAAAATATTTTCTGTTTGACTGCGTTTCAAAATTTCGTTTTTGTCCATAAACAGTGCCCCTCCTTTTTTTGATAAAATTCCCCCCGATTTTATAAGTATCTTATTTGCCAAGTTTACTTGGTATTTACAGCATAGCATTGCCAAGTTTTCTTGTCAATACTTTTTGCCAAGTTTTCTTTGCAGTGTGTTTTTTATACAAAATACATCACATTGTCTATGGTATTTTTCCGGCACAGCCATTATATTTTTTTTATAGATAAAATCAGGAAAGTACGTGCTGCCATTGATGAGATATGGTGCAGCAGATAGAAACGGGTGGAACCATGAAAAAAGAAAAAGACGAGCGTTCCTTTTGGGAAAAACTGGCGACGCTGATTGTAGATAAGCGAAATTTATTCTTTCTGTTATACGGGGCGGCAATGCTCTTTTCCGTATTTGCCAGCGGATGGGTATCGGTCAATGACGACTTGACGTCCTATCTGCCGGAAGAAACGGAAACGAGGCGTGGGTTGGACTTGATGGATGAGGAATTTACCACATTTGCCACAGCCCGCGTCATGGTCAACAACATTACATATGACCAAGCGCTGACCCTATCAGAGGAATTGGAAAAAATAGAAGGCATCACAGAAGTGGAATTTGATGAAACAGAAGACCACTACCGAGGTGCGGCGGCGCTGTTCGATGTGACCTTTGACGGCGAAGTGGATGATGAAATCTCTTTGACAGCACTGAATGCGCTGAAAGAAGAGTTGGCGCCCTATGATTTGTATGTATCTTCAGAAGTAGGCAACAATCGTTCCGACTTACTGGCGGAAGAAATGAAAATGATCATGGTTGTGGCAGCGGTAATCATTGTCAGTGTGCTGCTGCTTACATCTAAGACCTATATGGAAATTCCTGTATTGCTGCTGACATTCATTGCGGCGGCGGTGCTGAATATGGGAACAAACTTCTTTTTTGGAGAGATTTCCTTTATTTCCAACTCCGTAACGGTGGTGCTCCAATTGGCCCTCGCCATTGACTATGCCATTATCCTTTGTCACCGTTACAGCGAAGAACGGGTGCATATGGAGCCTAGAGAGGCGACCATTACGGCACTGAGCAAAGCTATTCCAGAAATTTCAGCCAGCAGCTTGACCACCATTTCCGGTTTGGGAGCGCTGATGTTCATGCAGTTCGGCATTGGGTTTGATATGGGGCGTGTGCTCATCAAAGCTATCTTTTGCAGTTTGCTGTCTGTATTTACATTGATGCCCGGTTTGCTGATGCTGTTCAGCAAGGGCATAGACAAGACACATCATAAAAACTTTGTACCAAGCATTGATGGATTGGGACGGATTGTTATCAAAATGCAGTATATCGTCCCGCCTATTTTCCTGATTTTGCTGATTGTGGCGTTCAAGTTTTCTTCTATGTGCCCTTATGCTTATGGGTATACACAGATTACTTCTTTCCAGAAGAGCGAGAATACCATTGCAGATGATAAGATCAAAGAAACCTTTGGGGGACAGAATACACTGGCAATTGTCATTCCCAAAGGGGATTATGACAGCGAGCGGGCGCTGCTGGCAGATATACAGAAGCATCCCGAAGTGAATTCGGCTTTGGGTATTGCCAATGCGGAAGCGGAAGATGACTATATGCTGGCAGACGCTTTGACACCCAGAAAATTTGCGGAAATGATGGACCTGGATGTGGAAGTGGCGAAACTCCTTTATGGTGCTTACGGCATCAAGAATGAGGAATATGGTTATGTCATTGGGAATCTGGATAATTACGAAGTGCCCCTCATTGATATGTTTTTGTTTGTTCATGAAGAAGCGGACAAAGGATATGTGGAACTGGATGATGAAATGCAGAGGGATCTGGACGACGCATATGAAAAAATCGACGACGCCAGAAAACAGCTGCAAGGGGAAAATTACTCCCGTTTGGTACTGGATTTGAATCTGCCGGAAGAAGGCGAGGAAACTTTCGCATTCCTGGATGTGCTTCGAGAAGATGTGGGAAGATATTACGACGATTTTCTGCTGGTAGGCAACAGCACCAGTGACTTCGACCTTTCCAGCTCCTTCAGTCGGGATAATGTGATGATCAGTGTCCTTTCCATCGTATTTGTTATTCTGGTACTGCTCTTTACATTCCAGTCCGTTGGGCTGCCGATTTTGCTGATACTTGTGATTCAGGGGAGTGTATGGATTAACTTCTCCTTCCCTTACTTGATGCACAGCAATCTGTTTTTCCTCAGTTATCTGGTGGTCAGCTCCATACAGATGGGGGCAAACATCGACTATGCTATTGTTATCTCCAACCGATACATGGAACTGAAAAAACAGATGCCGCCTCACAAAGCCATTATTCTGGCATTGAATCAGGCGTTTCCTACCATCATTACATCCGGTTCCATGCTGGCGGCAGCAGGGCTTTTGATTGGGTTCATGTCTTCTGACCCTACCGTTGCATCCATCGGTATTTGTCTGGGACGTGGTACCATCTTATCCATTTTCCTGGTTATGTTTGTACTGCCGGAAATCTTGCTGCTGGGAGACAAAGTCATCGAACGGACGATGTTTGCCATCAAACCACCGGAACTCAGTCAGGAACTGGAAGGTTCTGTACGGGTCAATGGCCATATCCGGGGCTATGTTTCCGGTACCATTGACGCGAAAGTACAAGGTGTGATCCATGGGGAAGTACATGCCATTGTAGATACGGAAGGCAAAAAAGAAAAGCCCAAAGAGGAGCCAACTGAGGAACAAACGGAAGAAACCGAAAGAGAGGAGGGGCAGACCCATGAAAATCAGTAAAAGAATCATATCATTACTCATGGCAGCACTGCTGGTTTTTGGTCTGCCTTTGAGCGCCTTTGCTTCTGATGGAGGAGAAATCCGCATCTCAACAGCAGAGGATTGGAAATCATTTGTGAAAAACTGCAAGCTGGATACTTGGTCCGTAGGTAAGACCGTTGTGTTGGATACAGATTTGGATTTGGGCGGCAATTTTACGCCGGTGCCTGTGTTCAGCGGTACTTTTGACGGTAATGGACACAGCATCCATATGGGGTCTTATACGTCAGCGGCTTCTGATACAGGGGTATTTCGTTATGTGAGCGAAGGCGCAGTGGTGAAAAACCTGACAGTTACAGGCACATGGGAGCCATCTGGCGGGAAAAGCGCCATTGGCGGTATTGTAGGACACAACAGCGGCACCATTGAAAATTGTATGTTCAACGGTGTGGTAGACGGCAAAAACAATATTGGCGGCATTGTCGGCATCAATGAAAATACAGGGGTTATCACAGGATGTACCGTTCGCGGGGAAATTCGCGGGGAACACTATATCGGCGGTGTTGCTGGGCAGAACCTTGGCAGCATCATCCGCTGTACCAATGAAAGCAGCGTCAATACAGACGGAGCGGAGATTGCGCCCACACTGGATGATATTGATGTGAGCCATATCAACAATACGGAAAATCTTTCCGTATATACAGATACGGGCGGTATTACGGGATTTTCCTCTGGGCTTTTGCAGGGATGCCAGAATACAGGGGAAATTGGTTATCCCCATGTGGGGTATAACGTAGGCGGTATTGCCGGCAGACAGTCTGGTTATCTCCATGACTGCGAAAACCGTGGCAGTGTTTACGGCAGAAAAGACGTAGGCGGTATCGTTGGGCAGATGGAACCTTATCTGATTTTGAAATTCGGTAAGGACGACTTGGAACGGCTTTCTGATGCTTTTTCTGGTTTGCAGGACATTATGGACGGTATGCTGGATCATACGGAAACCACCATGGATGACGTTTCTTTCCGTTTGGACAACATTTCTGCTATGTCCGATGAAGCCAGAGAAAGTACGGATTATCTGGTACACCGAACAGAGGATTATGTGGATGATACCATTATGACCATCAATGACCTGAGTGTACGGGCAGACCGTTTCCTGGGTGATCTGGAAGACATTCTGGGAACTGGGGAAGATGTGGCCGATGATATTACGGACGCATTGGAACAGCTCCATAAATCCGTAGACCGTTTGCAGGATGCGGCACAGGCTGGGCAGGATGCCATTGACAGCGCTAACAGCGGTTTGACGAAATTAGATCGTGCGGTGCAGAATTACAAAAACGCATGGAAAGATGTAAACCAGAGCGTACAGAATGTTATTGGTTCTGTGGGCAACTGGGAAGCTATGGAACAGGCACTGGCTGATTTACAGGGTGATGTTACTTATCTGAAGTCTGCCGGTGATGGTGTCATTCGTGCCATCAACAACACGAAAAATGAAATGGGGGATGCCCTGGACAGCGGCAGTGATATGGCTTCTGATCTGAACAGCGCTTTATCCAGACTGGAACGTTCTGTGGAAAAAATGCAGGACATTCAGGATGGATTATCCGATATGGTAACGGACATGCGTTGGGCAATTCGGGATTTCCGGGAAGGCGGCGCGCCGCAGTTTGCTGTGCCCGATGCGGAATACAAAGAGCAGGTGGATAATCTGTTGGATCAGACTGGCTCCATTTTTGATGAAGTGGAACAGATGACAGATGAAATGGGGGACAACGGCGACATCCTCATTTCTGACCTGCGGGCAATGAATGACCAGATGCGAAGCATTATGGATATCATGCGGGATATTTATGAAAAACTGCTGGATGATGGCGAAGAAGAAGAGATTTATGAAGATATATCAGAAGAAGTGACTTCTTCCACAGAAGGTGTCACGGAAAACTGCCGCAACTACGCGAAGGTGGAAGGCGACGTGGATACCGGGGGGATCTGCGGCGCCATTGCGGTGGAATACGACTTTGACCCGGAAGACGACCTGACAAGACAGGGAGATACTTCCCTGAATCAGCATTTCCAGACAAAAGCTGTCCTGCGGGGTTCTGTGAACTACGGAGCAGTGACAGGGAAAAAAGATTATGTAGGCGGTATTGCAGGTTATATGAAGCTGGGCAGCATCTACAAATGTGAGGCTTATGGCAAAGTGACCAGCAGTGACGGCGATTATATCGGCGGTATCGTTGGCAGCTCTGATTCTGTGGTACGAAACAGTGATGCCAAAGTTTCCCTGAGCGGCGGCAGCTATACCGGCGGTATTGCCGGATATGGTACGGACATTTTTGACTGCCGTGCCATGGTGGAACTGGCAGATGCGGAAGAAGCAGCCGGTGCCATTGCCGGAAAAGCAGAAGGCAATGTGAAAGGCAATTACTTTGTAGACGGCGACTGGGGCGGCGTGGACGACATCAGTTTTGCCGGAGAAGCAGAGCCTATGGCGTATGAAGATTTCATTGCCATGGAAGGTCTGCCGGAGCGGTTCCGTTCCTTCTATCTGACTTACATGGCAAATGGTGCTGTGGTGGATGATGTGGCATACACTTACGGCGAAAAAACAGACAGCAAGCCCATTCCAGAAGTGCCCAAGCAAGAAGGAACTTCCGGAAAATGGGAGGAATTGCCGGAAACCGTTACATTTGACAGAGTCATTGAAGCTGTTTATACCCAGCGCAGTTCTTCCATTGCGTCGCCGCAGACCAGAGGAGAAGCCACGCTTTCCATTCTGCTGGCAGAAGGCAGTTTTGAGGACGGCGCGGAAATCACCATGGAACCTGTGACTGCGGAAGAAGCTGGCAGCATGGACAGCAGCAAATTCGTGGAAGGCTGGAAGGTAACATTGCCGGAAGACGGCAGCATCACCCATCTCATGCGGTATTGTGTACCGGAAGGCGGAGGACTGCTGAAGCTGTATCTGGTGAAAGACGGCGGCGCTGTGCCTCTGGATACCCAGAAAGACGGACAATATCTGTGCTTTAACGCGGATGGTACCCAGTTTACGTTCTATGCGGAACGGATGCCTTTGTGGTATGTGGCTGCACCTATTGCAGGGTGTGTGGTTCTTGCTTTAGGGGCTGTCATTTTCTGGAAAAGAGAGCGGATTAAGAATTTTGTTAAAGACAAACGGAAAAAAGAGGAGTAAAATAAAGCTGTAAGGAACGCAATGCAGCAAAGGCTGAAACACAGACAGAAAAGAAAAGCTGTATGGACGGCAGGAAAATGCCGGTTCCATGCAGCTTTTTTTGTACAAAGGGTTTTGGAATGCAAAGGAGGAACGGGTATGAAAGGAAAGGTCATTTTTTTGGCGGCGGCAATGGGAACCCTCTGGTCGGCAACGGCTTTTGGTGCGCAGTTTCCCGATGTGCCCACAGACCATTGGGCTTATAACGAAGTGGTGAAAGCCAGCGAGATCGGTTTCATCAGCGGCATGGATGACGGTACTTTTGGTCTGGGACAAACGGTGACAAGAGGGCAGTTTGTATCCATGATGTGCAGGATGTTTGGTTGGGAACTGGTGGATGCCAAGAGTGGTTCTTTTGCGGATAATCAGGATGTGAACCAATGGTATTTCAAGAGCGTGGAAACGGCAGCGCAGCACGGGGCTTTAGATGGCAGTGCTCAGAATTTCCGTCCCAATGACAATATCACTAGAGAGGAAATGGCTGTGATGCTGGTGAAAGGATTGGGCTATGACAATCTGGTGGAAACGGCAGCAGCGGCGGCTTCTCTTTTTACAGATGTGACAAGCAACAAAGGATATATCAATCTGGCTTATGATTTCGGTATTGTCAGCGGCAAGGGTGCCGGGCAGTTTGTGCCGAACGGAACAGCTACCAGAGAAGAAGCGGCGGCAATGATGCTGCGGTGCTACAACAAAATGAACAGTGATACAGACTTTGTCCATGGCTTCTATGCTTTTTCTTCCTATGGGCAGAAAGAGCTGGCAAAGGAAATGGACGCTGTTTCTTTTGGCTGGAGCAAAATGGAATATCGTGATGGACAGGGCATTGTGGTCAATACCCTTTATGAAAATAATAATGAATGGGCAGTGCCGGAAGGTTATGAACAGATTGTGGAAGAATTGCAGAGCAGCGGTGTCCAGACCAATCTGAATATTTTCCTGTCTGATGCCACAGCGGCGCAGACCATTTTGAATAGCGCAGAAAATCGGACAGCGGCAGTGAACGCTATCATGGAAGAAGTGACAGTGACTTATAAAAAACTGGGCAGAAATCCTTATGAAGGGGTTACCATTGACTTTGAAGGGCTTCGCGGAAGTACATTGAAACAGAACTTTGTGGCGTTCCTGAAAGAACTGGATACAGCATTGACGGCTGAAGGAAAGAGCCTGTATGTGGCAGTTCATCCGGCAACGAAAGATGGCAGTTATTACGATGGATATGATTACAAAGCCATTGGCGAGATTGCGGACAAAGTCATTATGATGGCTTATGATTATGAGGCAAAGAGTATTTCCTCTGATGTACAGCAAAGTGGCTTTACCACAACGCCTGTATCTCCTTTCGATCAGGTCTATTATGGGCTGCACGCCATTACTGACGACAGTACGGGTGTAGCAGATAGCAGCAAAGTTGTGCTGGGGATGAGCCCTTCTTCCAACGTGGAATGGGATCTGCAAAATGGTGTTATTGTTAACAGTCAGGGCATCGACAATGATTATGATACATTGCAGTCTTATCTGCAGAGTGGCGCCACATCCGAATATTCTGAAAAATATCGGAATCCTTACATGACAGTGCAGGATGGAGATACCACAAAGGTCATTTGGTATGAGGACAGCCGGAGCATTCGGGACAAAATCGATCTGGCAAAAATGATGGGTGTCAATGGTGTATCTTTCTGGAGATTGGGACTGATTCCCGATGAAAATACAACGGCTTACAGCAATATCTGGAGTACAGTGAAATAAAATATGGATGATTTCCCCCGAATGTTTGGGGCTGTTTCATAAGAAAACGAAGATAGCTGAAATTCTTATTGTACAAAGAATTCCAGCTATCTTTTTTATCAGGATTTCGTGGAAATGTTTCCTTCTGGAATCAGCCGTCGCAGTTCGCCTTAGGAAATAAATGGAAACCAATGTTTTCTTAAGGAGAGCCTGCTGTTTCGGGAGATTTTTTGTATGAAAATGGAAACAAGTTGTTGACAAATTGGTCTATGAATTATAGACTAAAAGAAAAAGAGTCTAAAACTTATAGACCGAAAGGCGGGATACCATGGGATACCAATTGACGGAAGCGGAGGAAAGACTGGCAGAGATTTTATGGAAGCATGTTCCCATGTCCTCGGCGGAACTGGTGAAAATCTGCGGAGAGGAAATAGACTGGAAGAAGTCGACCACCTATACCATGCTGAAAAAGCTGGAGCAAAAAGGGGTCTTTGTCAATGAAAAAGGCATGATTCGTGCCATATATACCAAAGAAGAATGGCAGGCTCAGGAAAGCAGACAGTTTGTCAAAGACAGCTTTGGCGGTTCTCTGCCAAAGTTTCTCACAGCCTTTGCAAAGGGGAAAGGGCTGACGGCAAAAGAAGTGGAGGAGATGAAAAAGCTCATTGAAACATACGAGGAGGGCTGAGTATGGATGGACTGTTTCTGGAAATTTTGAATTTGTCCCTTTACGGCAGTTTTGCCATTGTGGCAGTGTTGATTCTGCGGTTTTTGCTGAAAAAAAGCCCCAAATCCATTTCTTATGGTTTGTGGCTGGTGGTATTTCTGGCGCTGATTCTGCCTGTGCGGATCAAAACTTCATACAGCCCTATGCCTGTGGGGGTAGAAAGTTTTCGGCAGGAGAAGATGTATCAGGCAGTGCCTCAGGCGGAAAGCGGCATTTCTGTTGTGGATGATTTTGTGGCGGAACGGACACCAGTGCGGAAACTGGGAGAAGAAGTTTTTCCCATGGAACGGATTGTGGAAGGGGCTTCTGTGGTATGGTTTGCTGGGACTGTGATTTTGCTGGGATACGGCATGATTTCTTCTTGGAAACTGCGGAAGAAGCTGAAAAACGGGGAAAAGCTGGAATCGAATGTATATCAGGTGGAAGGATTGCCCACAGCGTTTGTGATGGGGATGCCGCCCTGCATTTATATTCCGGCAGATTTGACAGCGGAAGAACGGGAATATGTGCTCTGTCATGAGAGAATCCATATCAAACGGCATGATATGCGTATCAAGCAGGGGGCTTTTGTCATTCTTTGCCTGCATTGGTTCAATCCGTTGGTGTGGCTGGCGTTCCGGTGCATGGAAGCGGACATGGAAAGCTCCTGTGATGAAAAGGTGCTGGAAAAAATGGGGATGGACATCAAAAAAGGATATTCCCTTTCTCTGGTGCGGCTGTCGGCGGAGGAAAGATGGTTCGGTGCGCCGTTGGCTTTTGGGGAAAAGCCCATCAAAGCGAGGGTGAAGCATATCCTCCAATACAAAAAGCCTGTTTCTGTTGTGGCAGGGCTGGCGGTTGTGGCGGCGGTGGCGGTGGGATGCGCCATCTGGAGTGCGCCGGAAAAAGTGGATGAAGGCAGCGAGATTATCAAAATAAAGGAAGAACAGATTACAGATATGGTAGAAAAACAGGGCAGCCACATCATTGACCGAGAAGTGATGCAAGCTACACAGCATGCTCGTGTGGATGGTCTGCTGGGGGAAAATGTGTCTGTGGAAGTCTGGTCAGAAAAATGCCGCTTTCAGTTAGATAGCGACAAGCCTTTGCAGTTACCGGAGGAAATTACCCAGGAGGGAGATAATTTATATCTGGAATCGGAAAAATACGCCTTCGGGGCAATGCGTTTGCCGAACCCTGATGAAAGCGGCGTTGACGTTTATGAATATACAGACGAGGAGGAGGCGTTATTTGGTGTATGCTTTGGCAGTTTGCGTTTCTATGAACAGATGATGCCTCAGGAAGAAATGGAGACTATGGTGCGGGCGCTTCTGGAGGACAAAGGATATATTACACCGGAAACTTATGAGGGAAATCATGTCATCGTGGATGTATCTCTCCATCAGCAGAAAGGATACAGTGATTGGCGGCTGCTTCTGTCCCAGCCTGTGAAACAGGGAGCAGACGGCATTTGGTGTGTGGAACGGTGGAGTGATGAATTGGGACATCTTTATTACAACTATGTCAGTGGTGCGGAAGAAGATACTTATTACACGGAACAGCAGGCACAGTGTGACGAAGGACACAAGGTAGGGCTTTTGAATCCTGAAGACGTTGCCATGACATTTCTGCGGGATGATATGAACCTTTGGTCTGTGACCACAGACGATATTGTGGTGAGAGAAGGAACTTTGGAGGATTTTTACGGTGATATGTCCTCTAAGCGGTTCGGGTATATCTTAGAGTTGGATTTTGAAAATGAGTGGCTCGAATTGAACGAAGCCCAGTGGTATACAGAGGAAAACAGGGAACGTTTGGCACAGGTACATCTGGATCCCAATATGGAGATGCCAAATGGATTTTATATCCGCACATGGGAAAATAATACGTCCATGAATATGGGGAAACGCCCCGAAATTCTGGTGGTGGAATTCACAGAAAATGGTGTGGAGCAGAAACAGCTGAAAAGCTGGAAGGAATTGCAGAAACATTTGGAAGAAGGCGGCGGATACCTGCCTTTTTGGATCACTTCGGAGAATGGTGTTGTGACGAAAGTAGAAGAACAGTATGTTCCATAAAAGAAAAAGGCACAGAATTTTAAATAGGTTCTGTGCCTTTTGTATTTGCGAAGATGTTGTCCATACGGGGCAGGTCATACTCCAACAGCCAATTATGGCAGTCCTCATAAAAAGGAGAAAGAAGGGCTTTGTCTGACGCCACCAAGTCCATGCCTCTGTCATCATAGAGATGAAGCAGGAAAGGGGTCTGGGTATTGAAAAAGAAAACAGCAGAGGAAAGTTCCAGAAATCCGGCGAAATCTGTTTTCAGAATGCCGTCCAGCAGAGCGGAGGTTTTGGGCGACGTTTCTTCCATATCCCAGAAAAAGAAGATACGGGTAAAAGGTTTGCCGTCACGGTCTACGGTTTCCTGTTCATAGACCTCCGCAGGTTCCGGCAGACGGGCAAGCTTGCAGAAACGATCAAGAAGATCGTTTATGTCGGAATCCATATCCGGTGTACGGTAGAGCACCCAAAGAAGGGTATCAAAAGCAGGCGCTTTTTCATAAAGAAATGAGGTGCGCCAGTATGCCATACGGAAATAACGGGGATCATTGACCGGAATGTCCTCAGGGCCGATTTCGAAGCGAAGGGACAGGGGACTTTCATAAAATATAGGTAATTGCAGGCGTTCATTGCCCAATGCCTGCAATGTGGACAGGGTTCGTTCTAATAACATGGGAGACTCCTTTTGTGATATTTTGCAATAGTATAGCAAAAATGGGAAAGAAAAAAAGAGAATGGAAAGGATGCCTGAAAATTTGCAAAAAAGAAGAAAGCTGGAATCTTTTTGTAGAGATTCCAGCTTTCTTTGTTTTCTGATGAAGAAATTTGTGTTTATGCCTTTTCTGTCCGGGTGGTGCGCAGAAACATGGCAATGGCTGTGCCGCAGATGATGGCATAGCCGATCCAGCTGAGCCAGTCAGGAATCTGTCCGAATACGATGAAGCCCAGAAGCGCTGAGAAGGGAATCTGGAAATAGTCGAAAACGGAAATTTCCCTTGCGGGTGCGTAGCAGTAAGCGGCAGTGATGGTGAACTGACCGCCGGCGGCAGAAAGACCTGCAAAAAGAAGTGTGCCCAGCTGCACCCAAGTCATAGGGTGGAAATCGAAGATCAGGAAGGGCAACAGCACCACGCAGGAGAATGCCGAGAAGAAGAACACGATAAATGGCCCAGCAACGCCCTGTTGTCCCAAAGAGCGGACGTATGTATAAGCAAGACCTGCGCCAAGACCGCCCATAAGCCCGATGAGAGCAGGAATGAGATTCATATTGCCTGTGGGTTTGACAATGAACAGAACACCGATGAAAGCGGTGATGATGGACAATGTCTGGAAGTGGTTGGGCTTTTCTTTCAGCAGGAAGATGGCAAAGATGACCGCAAAGAAGGGGGACATCTTATTGAGCATGGATGCGTCTGCCAGCACCAGATGGTCTACGGCGTAGAAGTTACAAAGGACGCCGACAGTACCGAAGAAAGCACGCCAGAATAGATGGCGTTTTGATTTGGGGGTAAAAGTGACTTTGGGGCGTTCCCGGTACAAAATCACAGCGGCAAAGATCAGTGCCACGAAATTACGGAAAAAACTTTTCTGCATGGAAGGCAGATCACCGGAAAGCCGCACAAACAAATTCATCAAAGCGAAAAAGAAGGATGATGCGGTGATGCACAAAATCCCTTTTTGTTTTTGTGTCATAATAAAACTCCTTTCAGAAAAAATCGCACGGGGTTTATTATACGACGGTTTTGGGGGAAAGAAAAGAGAAAATGCTGGTTTTTTCAAAAAAGAACAGCAAGACACCTTTCAGAGGGATACTTGCTGTCTGATTTGGTTTTATTCGCCGTGGATGGCTTTTCTGCGGGCTTCGGCTTCCGCTTTGGAGAAGGGGCAGCCGCAGTAATCCTGGCGGTAGAGATGGTACTGTTCTGACAGTTCGCAGGAGCGTTTATAGCCGTTTTTCTTTTTGAAATCTGAAAAGAGATAAGAAACGCCGTAGGTTTCCGCCAGTTCTTTGCCGATGGCATTGAGTACCTGGGCATTTTTATGGGGGCTGATGGAAAGGGTGGTGGTGAAGTAATCAAAGCCGCCAGCCTTTGCCGCTTCCGCTGTCTTTTTCAGACGAAGGGTATAACAGTCAAAGCAGCGCTGTCCCCCTTCCGGTTCCTGTTCTCTGCCTTTTGCCATGGCGAAGAAGGTTTCCGGGTCATATTTCCCAACGATACAGGACACTTCGCCTTCCAAAGGCATCTGAGCAATGAGTTTCTGCTGTTCTTCCGCCCGGTGGGTAAATTCTGCCGCAGGGGAGATATTGGGGTTATAGTAATATACGGTAATATCAAAATAATGAGAGAGATACTCCAATACATAAGAAGAACAGGGGCCGCAGCAGCTATGGAGCAGCAGACGGGGGCGATGTTCTTCCTTTTCTATGGTCTTTAAAGTGCGTTCCAGCACAATCTGATAATTCTCTTTCTGCAAGATAAACACCTCGTTTCTATCTCAAACAGTGTAACAGGTAGGGGAGAAAATGTAAAGAAGTGTGATGTATGAAAAAAAGAACAAAAATAGTTCACAAAATTGCAATTTTTCAGAGTTGCAAAATCAAAAAACAGTCATGAAATTTTAACGGAATTTTAGCAGTGTTTTATACAAAATGTCACTTGCACCAAAAATGCAATGGGAAAGAACGGAGAAAAGCGGGGAAGGGGTTGTGCAAATAGGAGAAGGGAAAAAAGCAATAAAAAAAGGCGGGAAACCGCCGGAAATTCAAGGAAAAAGGGCTTGACAGCCGGTCTTAGGTGTGGTAAAATATCTCACACATTGGCAAACAAGCACACATATCCATGATTTATGGTCAGTATAGCATAGAGGTTTGCAAAATTCAACATCTTTTTGCAGAACGCGGCAGGAACCTTGAAATACAGGGGATTTCTGGCACATAAGGATTGCGCTTTGTTTGGAATTATTGGCTTTTATATGGTGAACGGGAGGCTGTATGGCAAACTGTTCAAAAGTTGCATTAGAATTTCTTAGATAAAAGAGGCTTTTGTCACGACCACTGATCAAAGGTGGTGCAGGCAAAGGTCTAGCTTTGTTTGGGCAATTCTAAATTTTTTGCGCAAAAGCAGAAAATTTCTGCAAAAAAGCATCTGCCATGGACGCCTGATAGAGAGAAACGACAGGTCGTTTTTCTGTATCAAGTGTCCGTAGGGCAGTGGTAATGTCGGTGTGATAGATAAATTCGAGAGGTGACAAGATGGAAAAAAACAGAATTCATGCACTCCGTTTTGGCGACACGACACGAATGAGCTATTCCAAAATCAACGAAGTTTTGGATATGCCCAATCTGATCGAGGTGCAGAAAGACAGTTACCAGTGGTTTTTGAAGGAAGGATTAAAGGAAGTATTCGAAGATATTTCCCCCATCACAGACTTCAGCGGCAATCTAGTGCTGGAATTCATTGATTTTACATTGGATTCCGAACCCAAATTCTCCATTGAAGAATGTAAGGAACGTGATGCCACCTATGCGGCAGCATTGAAAGTAAAAGCAAGACTGTATAACAGAGAATTGGACGAACTGAAGGAACAGGAAATCTTTATGGGTGATTTCCCTCTGATGACAGAAACAGGTACCTTCATCATCAACGGTGCAGAACGTGTTATCGTCAGCCAGTTGGTTCGTTCCCCCGGCATTTACTATGCTTCTGATTTTGACAAAGTTGGGAAAAAGCTGCTTTCCGCAACTGTTATCCCCAACAGAGGCGCTTGGCTGGAATATGAAACAGACTCCAACGACGTATTCTATGTAAGAGTTGACCGTACCAGAAAAGTTCCCGTAACAGTGCTGATCCGTGCCCTGGGCATTGGCTCCGACGCGGAAATCATTGACCTGTTCGGTGAAGAACCTAAGATTCTGGCGACTCTGGAAAAAGACGTTTCCAAATCTTATGAAGAAGGTCTGATCGAAATCTATAAGAAGCTGCGTCCCGGCGAACCTCCCACAGTGGAAAGTTCTGAATCCCTGCTGCGCGGCATGTTCTTCGATCCCAAACGTTATGACCTGGCAAAAGTAGGCCGTTACAAATTCAACAAGAAACTGGCTCTGAGAAACAGAATCCGCGGTGCAAAACTGGCGGAAGCAGTGGTTGACCCTATGACAGGGGAAGTTCTGGCTGAAGAAGGCGCAGTGCTGACAATGGAACTGTGCGATACTATCCAGGACAGCGGTATCGACCACCTGTATATTGAAGTAGAAGAAAGAAAAGTAAAAATCCTGACAAACCGTGCAGTTGCAATTGATGCATATCTGGAAGAATTCGGTCTGACAGCAGAAGATGTAAACATCAAAGAAAGAGTTTACTTCCCTGTGCTGGAACAGCTGCTGAACGAATACACAACAGCTGAAGAACTGAAAGCTGCCATCAAAGAAAACATCCACGAACTGGTGCCTAAGCACATCACACTGGAAGACATCATGGCTTCCATCAACTATGTGATGCAGCTGGATTACGGCTACGGCAACGTGGACGACATCGACCATCTGGGCAACAGACGTATCCGTTCCGTAGGGGAACTGCTTCAGAACCAGTTCCGTATTGGTCTGTCCAGAATGGAAAGAGTAGTTCGTGAAAGAATGACAACACAGGATCTGGCTGTGGTAACACCTCAGGCTCTGATCAACGTACGTCCTGTAACAGCTGCTATCAAGGAATTCTTCGGTTCCTCCCAGCTGTCTCAGTTCATGGACCAGAACAACCCTCTGAGTGAATTGACACATAAGAGACGTCTGTCCGCACTGGGCCCCGGCGGTCTGTCCAGAGAAAGAGCAGGCTTCGAAGTTCGAGACGTTCACCATTCTCACTACGGCAGAATGTGTCCTATCGAAACACCAGAAGGTCCTAACATCGGTCTGATCAATACACTGGCAACATTTGCCCGCATCAATGAATACGGTTTCATTGAAGCGCCTTACAGAAAAGTAGACCAGAGCGGCGATGAACCTCGCGTAACAGATGAGTTCATTTACGTTACCGCTGACGAAGAAGAAAACTACAACGTAGCGCAGGCCAACGAACCTCTGGATGCAGAAGGCCACTTCGTTCATAAGAAAGTAACCGGTCGTCACCGTGAAGACATCATCGAAGTTGACAGAAGCCAGATCCACCTGATGGACGTATCTCCTAAACAGATGGTATCCGTTGCAACAGCGCTGATTCCTTTCCTGGAAAACGACGACGCGAACCGTGCGCTGATGGGTTCCAACATGCAGCGTCAGGCTGTACCTCTGATGGTAACTGACTCTCCTATCGTTGGTACCGGTATGGAATACAAAACAGCGAAAGACTCCGGTATCTGCGCTATCGCGAAAAACAGCGGTGTTGTAGAAAGAGTTTCCGCAAACGAAATTGTGATCCGCAACGATGAATCCATGCGTGACACATACAAGCTGATTAAATATCAGAGAAGTAACCAGAGCACCTGCCTGAACCAGAAACCTATCGTAAACGTAGGCGACAGAGTTGAAGCAGGTCAGATCATTGCCGACGGCGCTTCCACTTGTCAGGGTGAACTGGCACTGGGTAAAAACCCTCTGATCGGTTTCATGACATGGGAAGGTTACAACTACGAAGACGCGGTTCTGCTCAGTGAAAAACTGGTGCAGGACGACATATATACTTCCGTTCATATCAATGAATTTGAAGCAGACGCCAGAGATACAAAACTGGGGCCTGAAGAAATCACAAGAGATATCCCTAACGTAGGCGAAGACGCACTGCGTGACCTGGATGAAAGAGGTATCGTCCGCATCGGTGCGGAAGTACACCCCAACGACATCCTGGTTGGTAAAGTAACACCTAAGGGCGAAACCGAACTGACCGCAGAAGAAAGACTGCTGCGTGCAATCTTCGGTGAAAAAGCAAGAGAAGTTAGAGATACTTCCCTGCGTGTTCCTCATGGTGAAACAGGTATCATTGTAGACGTTAAGATCTTTACCAGAGAAAACGGCGACGACGTAGGTCCCGGCGTTAACCAGCTGGTAAGAGTTTATATTGCACAGAAACGTAAAATCTCCGTGGGCGATAAGATGGCTGGTCGTCACGGTAACAAAGGGGTTGTGTCCCGCGTACTGCCTGTGGAAGATATGCCCTTCCTGCCTAACGGCCGTCCACTGGACATCGTACTGAACCCTCTGGGTATTCCTTCCCGTATGAATATCGGGCAGGTATTGGAAACCCACCTGTCCCTGGCAGCAAAAGTTCTGGGCTGGAAAATCAGCACACCCGTATTCGACGGTGCAAACGAAATCGACATCATGGATACACTGGAAATGGCAAACGACTATGTCAACACAGAATGGGAAGAATTCTCCGAAAAATGGAAACCCCTGCTGGAAGGCGATATCTATGATGAACTGTATGCAAACAGAGATCACAGAGAAGAATGGAAAGGCGTTGCCATCAGCAGAGACGGTAAAGTTTCCCTGCGTGACGGCCGTACCGGTGAATTCTTCGATAACCGCGTAACCATCGGTTACATGCACTACCTGAAACTGCACCACCTGGTAGATGATAAGATCCACGCACGTTCCACTGGCCCGTACTCCCTGGTTACCCAGCAGCCTCTGGGTGGTAAGGCACAGTTCGGCGGTCAGCGTTTCGGTGAAATGGAAGTTTGGGCGCTGGAAGCATACGGCGCAGCTTACACACTGCAGGAAATCCTGACAGTGAAGTCCGACGATATCGTAGGTCGTGTAAAAACTTACGAAGCGATCGTTAAGGGCGAAAACATCCCCGAACCTGGCGTGCCTGAATCCTTCAAGGTACTGCTGAAAGAACTGCAGTCCCTGGCACTGGATATCCGCGTACTGCGTGAAGACCAGACTGAAGTAGAAATCAAGGAATCCATTGAAGATGTGGATGATCTGAATGTAAATATCGACGGCTTTGAAGGCGAAGACGATGAATTCCGTCGTCCCAGACCTATGACAGCTGAAGAAGAACTGGTGGACTTCCTCTTTGATGATGAAGAAGGCACCGTACACGACAACAGCGATCTGCTGTCCGACGATTATGCCGGCGGCGAAGAACTGTTGGACGATTATGACGAAGAATAAGAAAGGAGAACAAGCCCATGAGCACACAAAACACAGAACAGGGAATTGTTTTTGATTCCATTAAGATTGGATTGGCTTCTCCTGAAAAAATCCATGAATGGTCCAGAGGCGAAGTAAAGAAACCCGAAACCATCAATTACAGAACACTGAAACCTGAAAAAGACGGTCTGTTCTGCGAAAGAATTTTTGGGCCCACAAAGGACTGGGAATGCCACTGTGGGAAATATAAAAGAATCCGTTACAAAGGCGTTGTCTGCGACCGCTGCGGCGTTGAAGTAACAAAGGCAAAGGTTAGAAGAGAAAGAATGGGTCACATCGAACTGGCTGCACCCGTTTCCCACATCTGGTACTTCAAGGGTATCCCTTCCAGAATGGGTCTGATTCTTTCCATGAGCCCCAGAGCACTGGAAAAGGTTCTGTACTTTGCGTCTTATATCGTATTGGATGCAGGGGACACAGAACTGCAGTACAAACAGCTGCTGAGCGAAAGAGAATACAGAGAAGCATACGATAAATACGGCAACCGTTTTGAAGCAGCAATGGGTGCGGAAGCAATCAAAAGACTGCTCCAGGACATTGATCTGGAAAAAGAAGCCGACGAGCTGAAAAAACAGCTCGTCGACACCACAGGTCAGAAACGTGTGCGTATCATCAAGAAACTGGAAGTTGTGGAAAGCTTCCGTGTATCCGGCAACAAGCCTGAATGGATGATTCTGGATGCCATCCCGGTTATTCCTCCCGACATCCGTCCTATGGTACAGCTGGACGGCGGCCGTTTCGCAACCAGTGACCTGAATGATCTGTACAGACGTGTTATCAACAGAAACAACCGTCTGAAAAGACTGCTGGATCTGGGCGCACCTGACATCATCGTTAGAAACGAAAAAAGAATGCTGCAGGAAGCAGTTGACGCCCTGATCGACAACGGCAGACGCGGCAGACCTGTAACAGGACCTGGTAACAGAGCGCTGAAATCTCTGTCCGATATGCTGAAAGGTAAACAGGGTCGTTTCCGTCAGAACCTGCTGGGTAAACGTGTTGACTACTCCGGCCGTTCCGTTATCGTTGTAGGCCCAGAACTGAAGATTTTCCAGTGCGGTCTGCCTAAAGAAATGGCTATCGAGCTGTTCAAACCTTTTGTAATGAAGAAACTGGTGGAAGATGGTCTGGCTCACAACATCAAATCCGCTAAGAGAATGGTAGAAAGACTTCAGACAGAAGTTTGGGACATCTTGGAAGATGTCATCAAAGAACATCCTGTTATGCTGAACCGTGCCCCAACCCTGCACAGACTGGGTATCCAGGCATTTGAACCCGTACTGGTAGAAGGCCGTGCAATCAAACTGCATCCTCTGGTATGTACAGCGTACAACGCCGACTTCGACGGTGACCAGATGGCAGTTCACGTACCTCTGTCCGTAGAAGCACAGGCAGAATGCAGATTCCTGCTGCTTTCTCCTAACAACTTGCTGAAACCTTCCGACGGTGCTCCCGTAACCGTACCCTCTCAGGATATGATCCTGGGTATGTATTACCTGACACTGGAAAGAGAAGATTTGAATAAAAAATACGAAGAAGATATTCTGGATGCAGAAGGCAATGTAATCGTTGCCAAAGGCGATCCTATCATCAAAGTATTTAAAGATGAAAAAGAAGCGATGCTGGCTTATGATAACCATGAAATCTATCTGCAGGAAGTTATCAAAGTTAGAAGAACCATGGAATTCAACGGCGTAAAAGAAACCAGACTGGTAAAAGCTACCGTTGGCCGCATCATCTTCAACGAAGCAATTCCTCAGAATCTGGGTTACGTTGACAGAACAGATGACGAAACCAAATTTGACTACGAAGTTGGTTTCCTGGTAGATAAAAAAGCTATCGGTAAGATCATCAACAAGTGCATCAACCGCTGCGGTGCAACACAGACAGCTGATGTACTGGATAAGATCAAATCCCTGGGTTACAAATTCTCCACAAGAGCAGCTATGACTGTATCCGTATCCGATATGGAAATTCCTAAGGAAAAAGCGGAATATCTGGCAGAAGCGGAAGCAAAAGTAGATATGATCACCAGAAAATTCCGTCGTGGTTTGATGACAGACGAAGAACGTCACCAGAAAGTTATCGAAGCTTGGAACATTGCCGATGATAAGATCACTGTGGCGCTGCTGGCTGGTCTGGGTAAATACAACAACATCTTCATGATGGCCAACTCCGGTGCCCGTGGTTCCAACAGACAGATCAAACAGCTGGCTGGTATGCGTGGTCTGATGGCATCCCCTAACGGCGGTATCATCGAACTGCCTATCAAAGCGAACTTCCGTGAAGGTCTGTCCGTACTGGAATACTTCATTTCCGCTCACGGTGCGCGTAAAGGTCTGACCGATACAGCGCTGAAGACAGCCGACTCTGGTTACCTGACACGTCGTCTGGTAGACGTATCTCAGGATATTATCGTTAGAGAATGGGACTGCTGCGAAGGCAGAAACATCGAAACACCTTGTATGGAAATTTCCGCTTTCATGGATGGCAACGAAGTCATCGAAGATCTGCAGGATCGTATCCGCGGCAGATGGTCTGCATATGACATCATCCATCCTGAAACAGGCGAAATCATTGTTCCTGCTGACACCATGATCACAGTAGATCAGGCAGAAGCAGTGGAAAAAGCAGGTATCAAGAAAGTTTGGATCAGAACTGTACTGACATGTCGTTCCGAAGTTGGTATCTGTGCAAAATGCTACGGTGCCAACATGGCATCCGGCAGATATGTACGTATCGGTGAATCCGTAGGTATCATCGCGGCGCAGTCCATCGGTGAACCCGGTACACAGCTGACAATGCGTACATTCCATACTGGCGGTATCGCCGGCGATGACATCACACAGGGTCTTCCTCGTGTCGAAGAATTGTTTGAAGCAAGAAAACCTAAGGGTCTTGCAATCATCGCAGAATTTGGCGGCCATGTAACACTGAACGATACCAAGAAAAAACGTGAAGTTATCATCACAAACCCTGAAACAGGTGAAACAAAAGATTATCTGATTCCTTACGGTTCCAGAATCAAAGTTTACGACGGCGACATCATTGAAGCCGGTGATGAAATCACAGAAGGTAGCGTAAACCCTCACGACATTCTGAAGATCAAAGGCCTGAGAGGCGTTCAGGACTATATGATTCAGGAAGTACAGCGTGTATACCGTTTGCAGGGTGTAGAAATCAGCGACAAGCATATCGAAGTTATCGTTCGTCAGATGCTGAAACGTGTCAAGATCGAAGAAAACGGCGATACAGATTTCCTGCCCGGCTCTCTGGTTGACTGGCTGACATTTGAAAACACAAATGCAGCTCTGGAAGCAGAAGGCAAAGAACCTGCAAAAGGTTCCCGTGTACTGCTGGGTATCACAAAAGCATCCCTGGCAACAGATTCCTTCCTGTCCGCAGCTTCCTTCCAGGAAACAACAAGAGTTCTGACAGAAGCAGCGATCAAAGGCAAGATCGATCCACTGATTGGTCTGAAAGAAAACGTTATCATCGGTAAGCTGATTCCCGCTGGTACCGGCATGAGCCGTTACCGCAACATCGAACTGGAAACAGAACAGACCGAAGATGCGCAGGATTATCAGGCTGACGGCACTTATATCGACGAAGATGAAATGGTATAAGATGGCGTATAGAAAATGAAAAAAATGGATACAATCCCCAAAGGGTTGTATCCATTTTTTTGCGTTAGCAGCGTAAAGTGCCGGAAACAAAGGCTTTCGGGGATTTTGTCGGTGAAATGCGGTGTTTTACAGAGATTTTTTGTATACAAAGCCGAAAAGGGTAAAATCTGCGTAAAATCAAGGGTTTTCAGGGGAAAAGGGTATTGACTTTTGATTTTTGGGGTGATAAAATTTTCTAGTGTCTGCGGGCTGGAAGTTTTCTAAGCGGCTTCTAAGACGCGACATCAAGCATACTGAAATAATGCAAGAGCAGAACGTATGAGATTCTATAAGGAGGTGCATTTTAATGCCAACGTTTAACCAGTTAGTAAGAAAAGGCAGACAGACTGTTGAGAAAAAATCCACAGCACCCGCTTTGCAGAAAGGCCTGAACTCTCTGCAGAAGAAAGCAACTGATGTTTCTTCTCCTCAGAAACGCGGTGTTTGCACAGCAGTAAAAACTTCTACACCTAAAAAACCGAACTCCGCTTTGAGAAAGATCGCCAGAGTTCGTCTTTCCAACGGGATTGAAGTAACAGCTTACATCCCCGGTGAAGGCCACAACCTGCAGGAACACTCCGTTGTTCTGATCAGAGGCGGTAGAGTAAAAGACCTTCCTGGTGTTCGTTATCACATCATCAGAGGTACACTGGATACAGCAGGTGTTGCTAACAGAATGCAGGCGCGTTCCAAATACGGCGCTAAACGCCCTAAAGCATCCAAGAAGTAATTCAATCATCGTAAAAAGAAGAAATGCCTTATACCAATCAATACAATCTGCGATTGCTTAGAAGGACGGATATAAGTTGAGAGATAAGGCATGAAAACACAGGCGAAAAGTCCTGTGAAGTACCGAGAATATCATTATTCATTAAGGAGGGAAGAATCGTGCCAAGAAAAGGACATGTTGCAAAAAGAGAGGTTTTAGCAGACCCTATTTACAACAGCAAGCTGGTTACAAAGCTGATCAACAGCATTATGCTGGACGGCAAGAAAGGTGTTGCTGAAAAAATCGTTTATGGTGCATTCGACAAAGTAGCAGAAAAAACAGGTAAAGAACCCCTGGAAGCATTTGAAGAAGCACTGGGCAATATCATGCCCGTACTGGAAGTTAAAGCTCGCCGTGTAGGTGGTGCTACTTACCAGGTTCCCATGGAAATCAGACCTGAAAGAAGACAGACTCTGGGTCTGAGATGGCTGACAGTTTACTCTAGAAAACGTGGCGAAAAAACTATGGTAGATCGTCTGGCAGCTGAAATCATGGACGCGCTGAACAATGCTGGCGGCGCTTGCAAGAAAAAAGACGAAACACACAAAATGGCAGAAGCAAACAAAGCTTTCTCTCATTTCAAATGGTAATTTTAAACTAAGAAACTTATGGATCAAGGCAAGCCCGAAAAGACTGATTGACAGTTTTTTCGGGTATTGCCCGATTTTAGTATGACACGAAGGAGGAGTAAGCGTGGCAAACAGAGCGTTCCCGCTGGCCAAAACCAGAAATATTGGTATCATGGCACACATCGACGCAGGTAAGACAACACTTACAGAGCGTATTCTGTTCTACACAGGCCGTAACTACAAAATCGGTGATACCCACGAAGGTACAGCAACCATGGACTGGATGGAACAGGAACAGGAAAGAGGTATCACAATTACTTCCGCAGCGACAACTTGTCAGTGGAATGAAAACAGAATCAACATCATTGACACACCAGGTCACGTTGACTTCACAGTAGAAGTTGAACGTTCCCTGCGTGTACTGGACGGTGCCGTTTGCGTATTCTGCGCAAAAGGCGGTGTAGAACCTCAGTCCGAAACTGTATGGCGTCAGGCTGACAACTACAACGTACCCAGAATGGCATTTGTTAACAAAATGGACATCATGGGTGCAAACTTCTATAATGTACTGCAGATGATGGTAGACAGACTGGGTTGCACACCTGTTGCTGTTACTCTGCCTATCGGTGCAGAAAGCGATTTCGTTGGTATCATCGACCTGATGAAAATGAAAGCCCTGATCTACGAAGATGATCTGGGTAAAGAAATCGATGAAGAAGACATTCCTGCAGACTACCTGGAAAAAGCTGAAGAATACAGAGCAAAAATGGTAGAAGCTATCTGTGAAACAGATGAAGAACTGATGGAAAAATTCTTCGGCGAAGAAGAAATCACAGAAGAAGAACTGAAAGCAGCGCTGCGTAAAGCATGCATCAACTGCGAACTGGTTCCCGTATTCTGCGGTTCCGCTTACAGAAACAAAGGCGTTCAGAAACTGCTGGACGGCGTTATCGAATATATGCCTGCTCCCATCGATATCCCTGCTATCAAAGGTATCGATCCCGAAACAGAAGAAGAAGTGGAAAGACATTCTTCCGACGAAGAACCTTTCTCCGCTCTGGCATTCAAGATCATGAATGACCCCTTCGTTGGGAAACTGGCATTCTTCCGTGTGTACTCCGGTACACTGGATGCAGGTTCTTACGTTTACAACTCTACAAAGGGTAAAAAAGAACGTGTAGGCCGTATCCTGCAGATGCACGCAAACCACAGAGAAGAAATCGACAAGGTTTACTCCGGTGATATTGCGGCTGCAGTAGGTTTCAAACTGACAACAACAGGTGACACAATCTGTGATGAAGATCACGAAGTAATTCTGGAATCCATGGTATTCCCTGAACCCGTTATCTCCGTTGCAATTGAACCTAAAACAAAAGCAGGTAGAGACAAAATGGGTATCGCTCTGGCAAAACTGGCAGAAGAAGATCCCACATTCAAAACATACACAGACTCCGAAACCGGCGACACAATCATCTCCGGTATGGGTGAACTGCACCTGGAAATCATCGTTGACCGTCTGCTGAGAGAATTCAAAGTAGAAGCTAACGTTGGTGCTCCTCAGGTTGCTTACAAAGAAACATTCCGTAAAGCTGTTGACGTTGAAGGTAAATTCGTTCGTCAGTCTGGTGGTAAAGGTCAGTATGGTCACTGTAAAGTGAAATTTGCACCTATCCCCACAGATGCAGAACACAACTACGAATTCATCAACAGCACCGTTGGTGGTTCTATTCCTAAGGAATATATCCCCGCTATCGACAAAGGTATTCAGCAGGCTATGCAGAGCGGTATCCTGGGCGGTTATCCCGTACTGGGCGTAAGAGCAGAAGTTTACGATGGTTCCTACCATGAAGTCGACTCCTCTGAAACCGCGTTCATGGTTGCTGGTTCCATGGCTTTCAAAGAAGCTATGAGAAAAGGTGACGCTGTACTGCTGGAACCCATCATGAAAGTTACTGTAACAGTACCCGAAGAATACATGGGCGACGTTATCGGTGACATCAACTCCCGTCGTGGCCGTATCGAAGGTATGGAAGCTAGAAACGGTGTACAGGTAATTCACTCCTTCGTACCTCTGGCTGAAATGTTCGGTTACTCCACAGACCTGCGTTCCAGATCTCAGGGCCGTGGTAACTACGTAATGGAAGTAGACCACTACGAACCCTGCCCGAAATCCGTTCAGGAAAAAGTTCTGGAAGGCAGAAAATAATTGCAAAATCCGGAATATAATTGTATTTTGGGCTTGCAAAAACTGCGGAAGTTTAATATAATTAAGGACGATAGGTACATTTATGCGATAATGTATGAATCTATTTGCCTTAGTAAATTTTAAAGGAGGATATTTAAAAATGGCAAAAGCAAAATTTGAAAGAACCAAACCTCATATGAATATTGGTACTATCGGTCACGTTGACCATGGTAAAACAACTCTGACTGCAGCTATCACAAAAACACTGCATGAAAGATATCAGATCGGTGAAGCAGTTGCTTTCGAAAACATCGACAAAGCTCCCGAAGAAAGAGAACGTGGTATCACAATCTCCACAGCTCACGTTGAATATGAAACACCTGTAAGACACTACGCACACGTTGACTGCCCTGGCCACGCTGACTATGTTAAAAACATGATCACAGGTGCTGCTCAGATGGACGGCGCTATCCTGGTAGTAGCTGCAACAGACGGCCCTATGGCTCAGACAAGAGAACACATCCTGCTGTCCCGTCAGGTAGGCGTTCCTTACATTGTTGTATTCATGAACAAATGCGATATGGTTGAAGACGAAGAACTGCTGGATCTGGTTGAAATGGAAATCAGAGAACTGCTGAGCGAATATGAATTCCCCGGTGATGATATCCCCATCATCAGAGGTTCCGCATTCCAGGCTCTGCAGGATCCTGCTGGCCCTTGGGGCGACAAGATTCTGGAACTGTTCAACGCTATCGAAGAATACATTCCCGAACCCGAACGTGACACAGACAAACCTTTCCTGATGCCCGTCGAAGACGTATTCTCCATCACAGGTCGTGGTACAGTTGCTACTGGTAGAGTAGAAAGCGGCATTGTTAAAGTACAGGACGAAGTTGAAATCGTTGGTCTGACAGACGAAATCAGAAAAGTAGTTGTAACTGGCGTAGAAATGTTCAGAAAACTGCTGGATCAGGCTGAAGCTGGTGACAATATCGGTGTTCTGCTGCGTGGTGTTCAGAGAAACGAAATCGAAAGAGGTCAGGTTCTGGCTAAACCCGGTTCCATCACACCTCATACAAAATTCAAAGCACAGGTTTACGTTCTGAGCAAAGAAGAAGGTGGCCGTCATACACCTTTCTTCAACAATTACAGACCTCAGTTCTACTTCAGAACAACAGACGTTACAGGCGTTATCTCTCTGCCCGAAGGTACAGAAATGTGCATGCCTGGCGACAACGTTGAAATGACAATCGAACTGATCACACCCGTTGCTATGAACCAGGGTCTGCGTTTCGCTATCCGTGAAGGTGGTAGAACAGTAGGCGCAGGTTCCGTAGTAGAAGTTATCGAATAATTTCAACTCATACGGTAAATGCAAAAGGAGTATCCTTAGGGATACTCCTTTTTTATATTTTGATTATAGTATTGGCATGGAGAAAGCATTGTATGAAATAGGGTTAGAAATATGGAACAGCTGGATTAAAGCTTCACTTTATTAGGACAGAATGTTTCTGGGGCGAATCGTTTTGAAACATCTGTTTTTTTATTGGAAAGGAATTTGGCTGCGGTTTCAGTTGAAAATCTCTTGCAAAGTATGAAACTACTTTTATATAGAAGGAAAAGCCGCAACAGGAAATGAAAGGAATGCCAAAAAGAAATATTTCCAGTTTCGGAAGAATAAACAAAAAACAGAAAACGTGACAGGAGGATATTTAGCGTAAATTTTCACAAAAATATGGTGGTGTGAAAAAATGTGATAAGTACGGTTCATGGCAGGGGAGAAGGCCTTTGGGGGAGGGGGAAAAGGATATTTTTTTATCTAAAAAAAGGTAAAAAGGTTGAAAGAATGGGAAAAGCAGGAAAATGTCAGGTACATTCATTATGAAAAGTATACAATGCTTGTATGACAACAAAGGGGCAAAAACGGCATCCTAAGTGGTGAGGATATTGACAGAGAAAAGACAATAGTGTAAAGTATGGTTAAGCAAAAAGACAAGGAACACACAAAATCAGCAGGCAGTGTGTTATTTTTTCGGCAGTATATTTCGCATACAAAGTATCGAGAAAAACAAAGGTTTCCTTGCCATTCACAGATCCATGGAACGGACATTTTCCGAAGAAATCGAGAAGCGATCGTGGCTGAAGGCAGGAGAATTTGGGTAAGAGAGGCGAAAGAATGATGCCGGAAGAACCATGGATTTTTGTTGGTTTTTTTGTGGCGAAAAGACAGTTAGGACTGTCGGTATTACCATAAATTGTGACCGTTTTTTATCTAATATTTAATCGACAAAGATGTTGACAATTTTTAGACAAAAATGGTATAGTTCTTTTAGAAGCGCACAAATGCTTTTCTGTTGAAATGCAAAAAAGCCAATGTGGACTTCATGACGGCAGCGTCGGATGTAGGTTGTTTTTATAAAGCGACCGGGGCGCAAGGACGGTTGCTTTAAATTTATTAAAAAATAGGAGGAATATTAAATGGATTTCAAATTGACAAAAACTCAGATGCTTCAGCAAGAGTTGTTCAGAAAATTTGCTGAAACAGAAGTTAAACCCATCGCAAAGGACATGGATGAAGCTGAAGATTATGATCGCGAACTGCTGCAGAAACTGCAGAAAATCGGTGCGTTCGGTATTCCTTATTCTAGAGAATATGGCGGTCAGGGTGCTGACGTTCTGACATACACACTGTGCATGGAAGAAATGTCCAAAGTTGATGCTTCCACAGGTATCACACTGTCCGTACACACATCTCTTTGCTGCCCTTGTATCAATGAATTTGGTACAGAAGAACAGAAACAGAAATATCTGAGACCTCTGGTTGACGGTTCCAAAATCGGCTGCTTCGGTCTGACAGAACCCGGTGCTGGTACAGACGCTGCTGGCGTTCGTACAGAAGCTACACTGGATGGCGACTACTATGTACTGAACGGTACAAAGATGTTCACAACAAACTCCGGTTTTGCTGATATCTTCATCGTATTCGCTCTGACAGATAAATCCAAAGGCCCTAAAGGTATGTCCGCTTTCATCGTTGAAAGAGAATCCGAAGGTCTGTCCGTTGGTCCCAACATCGAACGTATGGGTATCAGAGCTGCTTCCAACTGTGAAGTAATCTATGAAAACGTTAAAGTTCCCAAAGAAAACCTGCTGGGCAAAGAAGGTCAGGGCTACAAGATCGCTATGACAGCTCTGGGCGGCGGCCGTATCGGTATCGGTGCTCAGTCCGTAGGTATCGCACAGGGCGCTATCGACGAAACACTGAAATATGTTAAAGAAAGAAAACAGGGTGGCAAACCCATCGGTAAATATCAGAACACACAGTTCAAACTTGCTGAATGCCAGACAAAAGTTGATGCTGCTAGACTGATGGTATGGAGAGCTGCTACTGAAAAAGATAACCATGGCAACTACGCTCCTTATGCTGCTATGTGCAAATACTTCGCATCTGATGTAGCAAACGAAGTTACAAGACAGTGCGTACAGCTGTTCGGTGGTTACGGTTACTGCCGTGAATATCCCGTTGAAAGAGCTATGCGTGACGCTAAAATCACAGAAATCTACGAAGGTACAAACGAAGCTATGAAGATGATCATCTCCGGCTCCATGAAAGTTTGATCCAGTAGACATTCTCAAATTTAGATGACGAAGCTGAATTACTAATATTTTGGAAGGAGAACTATAATGAAAATCGTTGTATGCATTAAACAAGTACCAGATACAGTTGAAGTTAAAATTGATCCTAAAACCGGCACTCTGATCCGTGACGGTGTTCCCTCTATTATCAACCACGACGACAAAACAGGTATCGAAGCTGCTCTGACACTGAGAGAACAGGTTGGCGGCACAGTTACAGTAGTATCCATGGGCCCTCCTCAGGCTGACGTTGCTCTGAGAGAAGCTCTGGCTATGGGTTGTGACGAAGCTATCCTGGTTTCCGGTAGAGAATTCGGTGGTTCCGATACATACGCTACATCCGGTATCCTGGCAGCTGCTCTGAAGAAAATCGGCTATGATCTGATCATCACAGGTCGTCAGGCAATCGACGGTGACACAGCTCAGGTTGGTCCTCAGATTGCTGAAAAACTGCATGTTCCTCAGGTTTCTTATGTTGAAGAAATCAAAGAAGCTGCTGAAGATTATGTAGTAGTTAGAAGACAGTTCGAAGATGGCTACCACATCATCAAAATCAAAACTCCTTGCCTGCTGACAGCTATCGCAGAACTGGCAACACCTAGATACATGACAGTTAGAGGTATCGTAGAAGCTTACGAAAAAGAAATCAAAGTTCTGGACTTCGAAGCTCTGAAAGATGACCTGGAACTGGATATGATCGGCTTGAAGGGTTCCCCTACAAACGTATATCAGTCCTTCACAAAAGAAGTAAAAGGCGCTGGCACAATCCTGAAAGACCTGTCCGCAGACGAAGCTGTTAAAGCAATCGTTGCTAAACTGGAAGAAAAATTCATCATCTGATGAATGCTTGCGGATCCGTTTGTTAAGGACGGAAAGAAACAGATTGATTTCTGTTTCTGCTTAGAAAGAAGCTAATACGAAAATTTGGAATATAAGGAGGAAACCCTACAATGAGTAATGGTATTTATGTAGTAGTTGAACAAAGAAGCGGTAAGGTTCAGAACGTAGGTCTGGAACTGATCGGCGAAGCTACAAGACTGAAAGCAGATCTGAAAGATGATGTATACGCAGTCCTGCTGGGCAGCGGTATTGAAGGCGAAGTTGACAAACTGTACCACTATGGCGCAGACAAAGTAATCCTGGTTGACCACCCTTACCTGAAAGAATATGTAACAGAACCTTACACAAAAGCTG